>Ga0116231_10005006_pt1 | contig 26445 bp, 20 predicted proteins | sample S1TSphgellanicum_2_FD_89695 | JGI IMG/M metagenome (GOLD analysis project Ga0116231, IMG submission 89695) | Host-associated microbial communities from peat moss isolated from Minnesota, USA - S1T2_Fd - Sphagnum magellanicum MG | ecosystem: Host-associated > Plants > Peat moss > Unclassified... | reverse complement strand
GGTCGGGTGGTGTGGGGGGGGGGCAACGCGCGCAAAGTGGGGGGGGCGACGGCGGCGCCCCCCCCCGCCTGGGGGGGGGGGGGGGGGGGGGGGGGGGGTTTAGTCTTGGTTTTGTGCGTCGACTTAATAATGGCTGCAAGAATTCTCTGGTTGTAATTTCCAAAAGCAAAACGCCGCACGACGCCTTGCTGCCAGACGCGGAAGGTGATCTTCCCTACGTTGACTTCTAAACCCCTTGTAATTGAGGAAAAGAAACCCACCATCGCCAAAGTTCGTGCTGTGAAACAATAGCGCATTTTGAACAAACAGCAATCACAACTACCTGCGCGCCCCCTTTAAATATGCTAGATTTTTCCCACTAGCATTGTCGTGATCGAGGATTACAATTCATTTTCCCGTCATCTGCAGCATCGCATTCTTGCGCCTTCTATCATCCTGTCTGTTTCAGTGCCTCAGACGTAGTTGACTATAAACTCTCGCTTCCCTACCAGCTGCCTGCCTCTATCGCAAAGAAGGCCAAAGTCCTAGTTCTATACTAGGTGTGAATATTGTCCGCCACTTGGAGTTCTACCTTGCGAATGGTGACAAATTTTCTGTTGTTTAAACTTGAGTTCTAAGTAGCTAAACACAGTTTTTTTGTAAGCGGGCGGGACAGCAGCAACTCCGAATTGTACCTAAACAAGTCCTCGGTTTTATTAAGCTTTCCTTGTGAAAGCAGCAAGTTTCAACTTTCAACTTTCTGTTGAACCCAGATTAATTTGTTCCAGCTGAAGCGAGACCAAAGAATCGAAGTAGGTGGATGACATCTGAACCGAAATATATTCAAGGCTCGAGCTCTAGCATTTTTAGAAACATGTTGATGAATTTGAAGAAACCTAATTTTTTGGGTTATTGTGAAGGTGTTAACCAGCAGTTACATCTAACTAAGTCGACTCGATATTTTCTTGTAGCACTTTCAAGGATTATTAGCCTTAGGAATGTCTGACGAGTTATGTTTGCTGTCACAGGTAACCACACCTTTAGAACAAATCACTTGTTTTGTTTCTAAACACCTAAGCCCAGAGAAAGAAACAAGATCGAAGCCTACCTTTGAGAGTGTCAGGATGGCTTCACACCACGAGGTAAATTTCCGTTGGAAAAATTTAGATTTCTAAACAAACTTTTTGAGCCAACTGTAGGCACGCCAACGATAATCACCTAAACAAATACCTGGATGCACACAAACATGCTCAGCTCAACGGGGTATGGTTGATGAATTGTATTTCTGATCATGGTCAAAATATTAGCACAAGTCACATGAATTATAACAGATCGATTCTGATGTTGGTTGCAACAGTGGTGGCGACATGAATCAGGCAATCACTCCGACGACAGGGAAGAACTTTCCAACGTGCCAGTGAGTGTCATATTAGATCTCTTTGGCAGTATCACACTTCAGAATATATATATGGAGAAGCAACTTTATATGTTACCAACTGAGGGACAGTTTTGAACTATTGATCTTCAAAGCTCTTAATTCAGCGCGATAAAGCTATCGTTACTGCAGATCTATTCATCTCAGAAGTTAATAAATCATAGCAACAGGATAGGCATCCATCTTGAGGATCGTTTCCGAAAGCTAATCTCATGTTCTGACATCGTATGTTTCACTTTGTCGTGCAGTTATCTATGGAAATCCACATCCCCGGGCTTGCGAGAAATCGGAGCCTATTGGATAAAGTGCGCAAGGCATGTAGATCAATGGGTAAGTTACAAATGTCTGTACTAATCCAACTGACTAATACAGTGACCACAAAACCACCCAAAAAAAACTGTGCTCCCCATCCAAATCAATGGAATCGATGATCAATTTTGGTGAAGATAATCTTCAGCATTAAGTAACACACAGGTTTTTCGATTCCAGGAACAACTTCAGTGATGCTGCACTTAATTACAATGAAGCAAGCGAGAATCTGAGAATGGATATTACCGCAGGATTTCTCACGGCATAACAAATCCCCCTTTATGGTTTGGGAGTCTAAAGGGGCGAGAGAGAATCCTTAATGCCGTTTCAAAACCAAATAGCTCCCAACCAGAGACGACCTAGAGTGTAATTCGACACTCTTAGTACTCATCCCCGAACCTTGAACTAGAGCCAAACATCAGTGTCAAGGTTCTTCAGCATAGCAGCCAGATGGGAAGTTTTGCCTGGATATTTAATCATGTTCTCATCACTTTTTTATCTTGCGTGATTGTGCCAATTGCAGGTTTGGATTATTCAGTTTCCGGAAATGTAGTCTCAGTGTCTGGCTACCCCAACTCAGAAGATATAGACGAAGATTATGTGCTCATGGTATTTGAAGAGATAGACGACCGAGCCAGAATCGTATCGTAGCGACGACATTCCAAGACCATAATCGGCGGAAGCTGATAAAATCCGACTAGTTTTATCTATCATGTGTAGACTTTAAATACATCATTAGCTGGCTTTGAAGCCCAATACTTAGGTGATCTTGCCCAAAACTCGGCAGATACTCTTTGCAATAAATTTAGATCCAGACTCCCATCAAACTTGAATCAGCTGCCCTGGTGACTCGGTGAGAGTCCTTTAAAAGGTGACTTCAAAATATAATCCGAATAAAGCTTTTTGCAGTATTTTGGGTGGAAAATATTATAAACAACAATTTCAAAATGATTATAGCATTATTCGGAATGGAAAATGATCTTAAGCACAATTACTGATTTGAGGACTATCTAGATACAGAAATGCACAACTACGTTAGATAAAAAATACACACGTCCACACTGTGAAGTCACTTTCTCCTAGTGGGGAGTGCCCATCGAAAATCAACGTTTTTACGGCACAACTGGCAGTCTCAAATATATTCACACCTTTCTTTTCCCGACACTATCCCCTAAATTCAGAAACTCTGCCACGGAATGTCTCCTATCACAATAAGCTAAATAACAGTTTTAAGTGCATTTCTCTCTTATTTTTTAATTTCAAATTATTGCCAAGATGTATGGTTCTCATACCACCAACCAAAAATGAAACATAATACATATTCGCGTCTTTAACTTGGTGTTGTGGTATTATGTACATGCACGTGTCTGTTTTCTTTTTTACAAGTGTTTAATGTTGAGCCAGGAGAGAGTAAATATTGGAGGACATGTGGAATTCAACCTTGATACCCTATTCATTCTCCAATCCAACCTCTAGGTGTGGAAATTTTGAAATTTGGACTTGAAAAGGAGGACTTACGTGAACTCTTCAGCTATTGTGCATTGACATCAACTAAACCCATGTCTAATAATGTGAACATTTTGAATTATGTCCGTTAATATATGTAGAAATTGTTGAAATGGGTGTGGCTAACATGTGTCAATGTCTCCACCAAGGAGTGCACTTGGACGTCACGTGGATTTTTATTTACCTACGGGCTTCACAACTCCTATTGATCAATTTTTTTGATTTCATGCAGGCGGTGATTCCGCTGAAAAAACACGATTTACACTGAAAAAGCACGTTTTTCCAAAAATTTCTCAAATGGGCAATTATTTTCACATAAAAAGAACATTTCCTATTATTCAACCTCTAAATGTTGAAGTTTGATTTTAGGAGTTGAAAAGGATTTGTAGGAACTCTTCAACTATATTGCAGCGACCTCAACTTTACCATTTATCAAATGTCGACTTTCAAACCAAAATCCATTGATAAATTGTCTAAATGGAGGTGCTAGATATTGTTGCCAATAATAGCAATGTAAAATGAGGATGTAACTGAGGAATGTCAGTCCAATAACATACCTTAGTTACATTGTCTCAATACAAGTGAGACAATGCATTCCACCTAGCTCAATTGACCACGTGGTATATCATATTGATGTGAGGGAGAAGATCAAGTGTTGAGTGGTTATTAGAAAGAGGAACAGACCCCGTGGTTTTTATGGAGGTTCTTAGGATTCATAACTGTGGTTCTTGAAAAATATTCAAATAACCATTCTGGTATATAACCCATTCTCTTCTTTGAAAATATCAAGTAACCAGCCATAAAATCGACCGTTTTTTCATGAGAACTGCAGGTTCTTTAAGGTATTTTTGAAATAACAGAAACCAACGGTTCTTTGATTTTGATTTCTTTCAAAGAGCCAGAACCAGAGCTTCTCTCAATATGGAAGATTTTAAAAACTAGAACCGGTGGTTCTTTAAAAATTCAAATAACCACATAACTAAGAGAAACGATACTCATTTTTTGCCATTAGTCCATTATTTGCTCTTCACCTAGTTTCTAAATCTTCTCTCAAAGAAAGATATGCCCCATAATCGTAGACCTTACAGCAGCTGGATAAACGTTGGGCTGCACTCGGGTTTTCTACGCTGACGTTCTATGATGAAGCAACCTCCCAATGTGCTGACAGCTGACTTTGGTGATGTTTGCCTTCAAGTCTCATTTATAGACAATTTGTCTGAAATCTTCTTACAGACAATCACGACTTTGGCTACATCACAAAATTGGAAAAGAAGGCGCTGCTTCCAAAAATTGAAAGCAGTACTTCGGTGCCAGTCTGTAGATGTTTGTGTTTCTTTTTCGAAGTTCATCCCTATGGCTGCCTGCATCCCTGCTTATGATCTCTTATTGGGTAATTATCATGGAAGGCTAGGAGACTTTAATGTAGGTTGACTTTGCACCAGTGTTGGTCTGTTATACAGAGTAGGTAAAATTTGAAGGTCGACTGGTATATCATTCGTCATACCATGCAGAAAACTTTGTTACTTGACTGATTCTACTGAAGGTAGGAATGCACTTAACCGTACCTAGAGAAATTTTATGGAAGAAATTCTTATGAACATATCTTGTATGCAACAACATTCGTGCGCTCTTTGACATTTATAAGAGACTTGTTTCAAGTTTCAAGCTTTGACCAACAAGAACACAAGGTTTAGTATTCAATACTGCAAGTGCTTGGGAAGGATTTGAGAATCTCCATTACACTTTTAAAATGGTGCCACTCCTAATATATATTAGATGTTTTTTTACATTACTCTCTTTTCTTCTAGTTCAGTGGTTGCATTCCTGCAACAAGGTCATTCCTCCTAGGTCAGGTTTTCTGAATTTTCTGATTTTTTTAGCTCTCTAATTGCTCCTAGGTCCACAAGTTGACACACAATTTTTTGAACACATGCTTAAATTGAGTTATGATCACCTTGAAACCTTTTGCCCTAAGATGTGTGCATATAGGTAATATTTCTTGTGCATCATGATGTGATAGCAATGTGCTTTCAAATTTCCCTTGGAATTAGGCTCATCCTTGTGGACTCTCTTCCTCAATGAAAACTACAGACAATGCACACATATTTTCAAGTTTAAAGATTATCTAGATAACATTTTTTTCTCTTCATGTTTAATGATATGTATGAACTTCAAATTTAATGGATTAAATCTGGATTAGTGTGTATCCACAAATGTGACCACAATATGTAACAATTTTTTATAACTTCTCAAACAACGTAGATTGTATCCTTGCCACCAATAATAATATTGTAAACATTTCTTTTCACAATGCATTACATCCATTGTATCTTACACATCAATCCTGACCAAAAAAGGACACATTAATCTAAGCATTTGCATGCCAACATAGAAGTTCAAACATAATTTTATGTTCTTATGTCATGCTTGTGTATCTAGAATCAAGTTTGCCCTAGGCATGATTTTTGTGCCACTAACCATTCAATTATATTTTTTGGAAATGTTTACAAGTTGGCTCAAATAGGCCATTAGGAGTCATTCTAGGATGTAACAATTGCTTAATTTCTCATTATGATAATGGAACATAAGTTGATCTTGAATTTTTTGCATGATCTTGTACAATAATTTTTTTAAAAATGTATTATATTGACATTTAAACATAAGTATGAAATGAATCTCACATTTGAGCATGAAATATCCAAAAGCATTTTCAAAAATATAATTAGTGTTTTTATTACTTAAAATACTTTTTGAAAAACTTCAAATATATTGAAAATTTACAAGTTTTTATTGAGAAATATTTGAGTACACATTTACATAATCATACAATACAACTATCTAGTGTTGTATGAAAGTATGATTGGGTGGTATGACAAGGAAACATGTCAAGGAGTGGTTAAGAAATTAAAATTTCTGAAATAATATTCTTGTTAATGTTTTTAATGTTATAGATTTTATTTCATGTTTACTCATTTCATGCCAATATATATGGCCTTAAGTTTTCATTAGAAACAAAATAAGTGGGAATTGTTACACATTCCTAATTTTTGTGACCCTTTCAAGAATTACAAACCTAAACTTTGGAAATTCATAAATGAATCTTACTTAGTACTCAATTAATTTCCTAATAAAAAACCAAATAAAATACCATTTGGGTCAAACCACAATTGGGGTACCAAAAAGGACCGTCTTCTTTTGTATCCAATGAACCCTTTCATTTAAAACATGTTGTAACTTAATGGCACATTCATATTGGAAGATTAATTTTCTTCATGCATAATACATTACTAAAGTACTTTTCTATATATAGCATGTCAAATTTGAACAAGTTGCATGATTCCTAACAAGTTCTAAAAAAAATCCAAGATTTTGTCTTCAAAGAAAAAAAAAGTTCAAGGATTCATAAGGAATGTCTAAACAAATTTTTTTGCCCCAAGATTCTTATCATAAACACCTTAGGTACTAATGTAAATAAAATGTATGAGTGTGACAAAAACCAAGTACTTTATTACAATGTAAAAAAATTCAAAAAGTGAAATTTTTGATAATTTTGAACCATTGTTAAAACATGGCCCACATTGGATAAATTTCCTTATTTTTATTTTCATAAATGAAAAAAATAGATACTTTAAATGTTTATATACATAATTTGGAACAAAATTATTTCATTTAGCATAAGAGAAAAAGGAAAAATTTTAAACAAATCATAAGGAAAATGAAAAAAAAGTGAGTTTGAATCCTTAAAAGTGAATCTTTAATGTTTTCTAAAGGGGTACCCCATTCATGCTTTGACCCATCTAAAGTAATTTAAAATTTTATATATTTTTTTAAAAACCCAAAATATTTTTGAAAAAAAATCTTGACCAAAAGATTCAAAGAACATGTAATCATTATTATTTTTTTGAAAGTTTTTGGTTACAAGGGATAAACATGTTAAAATAGGTCAAAAAAGTATCCTAAAAATGCAAAAAAATAAAATTATCAATTTTGGACATTAAAAAGTAGGACACATTCTTTGAAAATGAATGTTTAAACCACATGAGCATAATATGTAAGATGACATAAAAAAGTTTTTAAAAGCTTAAAATGTTGTGTTCACTTTTTTCCCCAAAGTTGTCCCATTTTGCATAAAGTAAACATCAAATGTAATTATGACTTTTGATTTTTTAAATTCATTTTCATGGCTCCTTAAAGAATGTTTAAAGCATGTTTTACCATGTTACAAACACAAAATGCATTTATAACTCATATTGAAAAGTAAATTTTTAACACTTCAAAACCTATGTAAGGAAAAACTTACTTTTGAAAGGTTTAATATTTTCATAATTGAAAACTTCAAGTTCTAAAAAATGTGTATTAATATGCATGATGGTTTAAACATTAATAATACATCATTTGAATAGTTGATTTAAATAAAATATCAAATATAAAATTTTAATAAATAAATAAAATAATTCAAATAGTACTATAGATTGGGAATGACCATATATGGTTTATTCAATATGACAAATACATCACAAAATTTATAACATTGGTAAAAAGCTTAAAATTCAAAAATGAGAAATCTATCTTTCATCTATTTTTACTCTTTGGGCCAAGATCACCAATTGACCTACTTTAACATGCTTGTGCTAGAAGAAATGATTAAGAACATTAATATTCAAAATATTTTTAATTTCATCAAAAGCTTCAAAGTTTATAGTACGTAATTATGTATTTATAATTATTTAAAAATGAAAACCCCTTTTTAAATGTGTCCTTCTTCCCTTTAAAATTTCAATGGATCTAATAAAATAAAAATATGATATTCCTTGGTGCACCACCCAATCATACTTTCACCTTATTATTTTAACTCAAGAAGGTGAAAGTATGATTATGAACACATAATCAAAGGCACCACTTGCTTTATACCTTTTCCACAAGTGGTCACATGTAACACACATAAGCAATTCCCTTACCTTAAGCATTAGATAAGGGGCTAGGTATTATGAATGTTGGCTCCCATTGTGCCAATAAGCTCAACTTAACAAGCTTGCCCAAGAGCTCATGGGTGCAAGGGGTGCGAAAATGATCAGCACTACCTAACCCATTATATCTAGTTTAATCTTGCCAAATTTTTGACTTGAAAAATCTGATTTCAACTATATAAAGGATTTTTCATGAAAAAATGGCAATTTGCCAAATCTCAAGCCAAGAACTTTTCAAATTGCTAGATGTGTACAATAGGTTCTAGCAAGTAGCCAAGAATATAGAAGGGTCCTTATTTTTCTACTACTTACTACTGTTACTTAATACTAGTGCCAAGTTTCAACCACTTCCAATTGGAGCAAAGAAGACATAAGCCAGGTGGCAATTTCAGCCAAAGGGAGGATAGTAAAGATTCTACTAAAAAACTTGGCGTAGAGCAAGTGGTGCCTTTGATTATATGTCAACTTGATTATAAAGACTTGTGAGAGGAAGTGAGAACAATTCCCTGTTTTAGTTACATGTCAAATTGTATTTGAGTGGACTAATTGGAGAAAGTGAGAAAAAGGTGTAAAGCAAGTGGTGCCTTTGATTATATGTCTATTTGATTTTATAAGACTCGTGCAAGGAAGTGAGAACAATTCTCTGACTTAAGTTACACGTCGATTATAGGTGATTGTACTAATTGGAGCAAGTGAGAAGCAATTGGTTCCTTTGATTATATGTCAATTCCATGCTTTGGTTACAAGTGTCAATTATATTCGATTGGACTGGCAGGTGAGGAAAATAGAAAGTGTAGAGTAAGCCGTGCGTTTGATTATATGTCAATTTGATTTTATAAGATTTGTGAGAGGAAGTGAGAAAAATTACATGATACCACCTGGCACTCTAAGACTTTAAGCTTGCATTTTGTCCTGTCATGCCTCCCTCCACTAAGAAAACGGAGTATGCAGGTGTCATGTAAGCATCCACAAACACAGCAAAAGGTCACTGCCGTCCTGCTGGCCCTCTGCCACTGAACTTGACTTGAAGGCTTGTCAGGTCGGGTCTGCTGTTGTGATTCAGGAAAAAAACAACAGAAAAATCGATCCCGAACTGGCATGGGAGCCCCGAGCGTATCCAGCTGCACGACGTACAGCAACAAAGGAGCAGGGGCATCTCGTCACAGAACAGATTTTGCATATAAAACCTGTCAACCACAACTCACATTGAGGATGAAGCCATGGCATACAAAATGAGAGAGCAACAAAGGAAACCACAAACAATTATCAGGGCGATTACTTTTATTGCTGATTCCACTGCAAAAACCACGAAGTCATGGCGACAAGTAGTCCAAGTAACCGGGTTTCATCTCCACTCAGGTCCTCGTGTACTTTCCGTAACCACCAAATCTCGTATGTCTCTGCTCAACTTTGAACAGCGGCTACCACTCAGCCAAGGCAGAAACTTCGTCTCTCCAAAACCTTCAGACTAACCTTAACTTCGCCCTCAAAGTCAACCTTTCCAGCTCCAACTTTACTCTTGCAACAAACATCCGACGACTCATAATACAGCGTTCCCACACTGATAACTCAAAAACGAAAAAGTGTTAGGTGAAGCACTAGGGGGAGGGCATTCTCAGAATAAGGGGCTGTCAGAGGCGGAGCCGAGGTTGCCCCTTATTCTGAGAGTGGCCTCCCCTAAGGGTTTTACGGTGCGGAAAGCACAGCTGCTGAACATTCTAAATCTGAAAAGTTCCTCCTCTCAGCGGAGGAACTTTCATGGTTATAATATGCCCTCTGAGTATACTGAAAATGACAGCACTGCTTTACAAGACATGAAGGGAACAAGAGAGAATGGAGCAAGATGTCCAAACATGCCAATGACACTCAAATGGGATTACAGTAACTTGGTTAATTCTTCATACAAGTGCTTCTCTGGGGGTCACATTTCCACAAATAGGTAATAGCAACATTTTAGGCTGGTTCACAGAGGATTTGGTTATGGCAAGCCAAGGTCGTAAGGCCGGAAGGTGTATAGAAGAAGTATGTGAGAAGAAATTGATCTAAAGTCCTTCTCTGAACGTTAATGTTGCCAAGGTTTGGCCAACTGGGATTGGAAATACAGAATTGGGAGGTCTAGTGCTGTGAGATGATAGATCAAAACAAAATATTGATTGATGTGCACACGAGTATGACTGTCATTATGTCTTGATGATGAAAGTTCACTTTCTGAACCAGACAACCAGATAAGAATACTTGAAATATCTGAACTGTTTTCTGTTTCTTGCAGAGCTATGTTATGATCTGTGCAAGTATCATGAAGCTATCATAAAACCCTAAACCCTAACCACTGTACAGCTTCTAAGCACTGACAAGAGTGGTTGTAGTGTTGAAGAATATTCTAGAAGGGTTATCTTCGTTGGTTTACATTTGCCTGTGAAGGTGGAGTTGAAGAATGGATGCTCAATTGATTCAATAATTTACAATGTTTCATGCTCTTTCCAGTCTCATACCAAGATATCAGTTTTTTGCCCAGAGTCTGAGAAGACTTTTCATAAATGGACAGAGACATAGCAATCTTGTCACGTCAGTGGTTGGGAGAATCTATCTCCATTGTTGTAGTAATTGACTGCTTGGTGGGGAAATTTTTGTTGCTGCAGATGTTGGAATACTTTTGTGGAGTCTCAGTAACCTTTTTTAAGTGAAAGAATTTGACTAGTGATTCCATGTCTTTTGAAGCTTTGACAGTGCAGCTCTCTTTCACATCTTTCATGGTGTTGTTTTCTGCTTACCAAGTGTTTAGCATATGTTGGTATTTCAGAAACATTGATTGCAGATCCAACACCAAAGCTAACAAGGCATGATTACTGATGAATAAAAAAGATAACTTGTGTGTGCACAATTGTGAACATGAAAATTACATAACCACAGTGCATTGTCAGGAAAAATATTGATTTTTTTGTCTTGAATGGCACATTTCAACCTAACATGAGAATTAAGTCTTTGTGACATACAATTGTTTATGTCTGTTGGACTAAGAATTTCCAGCACAGTTTTGCACAGCTTTACTTTCCAGATTTCAATTAAAAAAATAAGTTTTGATCCAATTCACCTAAGACAATCAAGTTTCTTGAAATTCACTAGAGGCAATGGTCAGAATCATTGCCACATTGCTACTGAGAATTTGAATTAGGACCAGAAAGGGGTGCATACATCCAACCCCATTTCACAGAAGGGAAATTTCCCGTCAGGTCTAATGTTTTGTCCACATCTGGAAAGTAGATGCTACCTAGTGATCACCCTTCTGTCATCATTCACTTTTCAAACAATGAATCAATACTAGTCATTGTTCATTCCAAGCTTATTCCTCAGTCACATTTCCATCTCTAGCGGGAGTTTTTGCAGATCATTCTGTTTGTTAGTTAATGAGGGCTGTTGTGGCCTTTTGATCACAACATGCCTGATGGGTTTTGCTAATGACAAGTCAATTCTGGTGCAAAATGGGATTAGCTTGCGCAAAATTATCCTGCTTATTTGTTGAGGAAATGATAGTGGGAAAACACGTGTTTTACTTGATGGAAGAGAATCCGTGCTTCATAGCTGCTTCCCACACCACATCAATGCGGTCAATGTCAATGGCTCCCACCTCATGATGCTGCCATCCCTCTAATACATGCACCAGACCTCCTGCATGGCATGCATGCACTGCTCTTCTTGGCATAATCACCTGCAGTTAATGAATGACATGCACATCTTTAAGCTTCACATGAATCTCAAGTTAGATACTGTCAGGTTTCATCAAGCTCAATCCAGATTTAGCATGTCTGCAAAATTGTAAAACAAGTTTACATTAACACTTTGAGGAAACAGTTGGGTTAGTTCTAGCAAAACCAAAATGAACATGACAAGAATGAGTGCATTCATAATCTTATGAGTGTCAATTGCAAAGTATCAGACCATCATCTTCATCATGAATGGCAATGATTAGGTGCTATTACTCCCCACTGCCTTCATCTGCTCCTGATAGTGAGTTTACATGGACCATATAACAATCTGCTAAAGATTTTGAGCTAAAAATATATAAAATCTGTATAAAGTGTACCACATTTCTGGAACCAAGGTGAAGACTCAGTCATGAGGTTGGTAGCACTCACAGACTAGCACACAGGAATGTGGGATAAGTCCACAAAATTACTTCAGGTGTTCAATGAGTTTCTGGTGAAGTCATTTTTTACAACTCACAAGACAATTTGAAGAGCAAGTCCATAGCTCCAGATTCCACCAAGCATGCAGGCCTGAATAGGCCTATGCAAAATCAATTTTGAAGGTTGCAGGATTAGTATAGAAGTAGCACTGTGGAGAAACATGGTAGTAAGCAAGTTTGTACCTCACAGGCATGGATGCCAATCACTTGTTTGGGGAGGAACATGCCAGCAACTGGTGCATAGGTGCAGTCCTTGCGAATCTCTCTGACTGAAGGTACCACAAATTGGTGGAAGTTTGTTCCTGGGGGCGCCCATTGCTGGTCTGCATCAAATGTCCACTTGCCAAATAACCATGTCTGTCCATGACAACAGCATGACATCCTTTGTGAGTAACAGAAGCCAGATATGTTAACCTTGAATACTGCCAATGACTGTTGAAGGCAGGGTATGAAAAGCTTGGGAAATTGATTAGATGTTTGCAGAAAGAGTGATGTAACAGCTTTAGAAGTCCTCAAGCAATTTGCAACATTTTCTCGGGAAAAGTCATCCAAGGCCCTTTGACAATTCATAGAGGTGGCTACTTCACAGGTCACAAATGTGTCACTTAGCATCAAATGCCCCATAGAGTTCTCTGAGAATTGTTGTCGAGCAGTTAGCGTAGTACTGCTGGTATGATGGAGATAGAAGACAACTGACCTTGCAATTTTGGCCAGCTTGAAACTTGGTGACTTGGATGAGGTTGTGTTGGACATCACGGGGTGCCTCCTTTTGAATTTTGTCAAAACGCTCCTTAGATTTTGTAAGCATCTGCAGACTCAAATGCTAACAATTCTCAGACTGCACCTCTTGAAACATAAATGAGAGTGATGTCCTCATTACATTCCCAACCCTTGAGTATATGTGCAAGGAACCCCGGTACCCATGAATCACTTCGTAAATGCACATTCTGAAGTTCTCATGCAGCTAGGGTTTTTGGGTTTAGCAACTTATGGTTGAAGTGAATAGAACCCACCAACACACGTATGCCACGTTGAGATAGGTAAAGCCCAATGGCTCGCCCCAGCTTGGAGGTTGCTCCAGTCATGAATACCTCCTTCACATCCTCTGGCAGCTGTTTGATGATCACTGCAGCTGTGAGGGTATTTCCATGCACCACTCGCACCCTCAAATTCTTGTGCTTTTCCACAAACAATGTCCCTCCTCCATTCAATGCCTCATTCTGCAGGGAGAATACCATTAGCTGAGCCAAACTAACTCCAGAAATCTGAAAGCCTTTTTCATTGCATATTTTCAAACAAATCGGAAGCTTGCTAGAGAATACAAGCATCAGAACTCAATTGACAACCCCTTAACCCAAAATCAATGAATATATTCAACAGGCTGGTGGGATGGTTACACAACTAAGGAGTGCAGCACAAAAATCAGTGGCTCCACATTTCCAATTAGAAATCGTATAAGGGGCTCATAGTATGTAGACTTGGGCAGTTATGGGTTCATTAAACTTGGTCTCAATCTTTCCTTCATGAGCATCTGGGATTAGTGCGTACAGTTGAAATTGGAAACACATTTATAGTTAAAACCTCTCAATTTTGTTCCTGGTGCATATAAACAAATTCTCCTTAATGGTACGAAGATATTATATTGGAGTGAGGAACAAATTTACCTTGTTGAGAGCTGCTAGGCTAAGAACCTTCACTCCCATGGCATCAGCCTTCAAAATAGCTTTCTCAATGTGCTTGTTGATGTTATCCATGTAGTAGAGTGCCAGGAAATACTGCAATTGGATCAACAAAACCCTAAGCAAACAAACCACAAGTAGGGCCACTACAACGCAATTGTCTTGCTTACTCTAGCTCTCTATGAACCGCACTAGGATACACAGACCTAGTATGAACCCTCTAGATCTGGATAAAGTTTTCAGTTGGCTCAATAAGTGTAAAGACTTGCCAAGTCCAAATGACTTAGGTCCATATCTTTTGTTACTTTTATTTATCAAAAAGTGAAATCTCTGTTTGCAGGGAGTTGAACCAGAATTCAAGACAAAATCTGACACTATCCCAAGAAGACATGGGAAAGGTGTGCAGAGAATGTACATCACATTCTAAAGAAATTCTTAGAGCCATGACATCTATAAGCAAAAGCACAGTACTGCCATCAGCTGTTTCAAACTATAAGACCTTACTTAGACTGCACACCCTTTCTTGGCTTGACAATGTTATATTTCTTTGTCTTTGACATGTCATTGACATGATACTTGGATCACATACATGATGATGGAGAGGTTGGGTCCAAACCTGGAATCCATGTCGTGGAATGACCCAAGTATTACAGTTCAAATGATCAAGGATATATTGGCTTGCCAAAAAGGTTTGACCAAAGAGCCAAAAGACAATGAGAATGGGGATAAGTGGTAGCCACAGTAACCAGAGAAACCAGTGAGCAGTGAATGGGTAAGCAGCCAATGTGCGAATGCAGAATGGGGCATGTAAAGATGTCAACACATCAATACAGTGTGCCAAGAAAACAAAGTTGGGAATCTCTTCCTCCCTTCCTGCACAAATCATAATCATAAAATATTCTCACTGGCTTCAAATGAGAGCTTACACAAACACGACAACCTGGAATGTAGGGGTAATTCAGAGAGGCCATTAGAAAGAAGAAAAGTAGAAACATTTGGAAAACTGAAGAACACAATGATGAAGGAAACAATGTGTGATAAGGGGTCTGCAGACCTTTGCGAAGGGAGGCATGGAAGGGGAGTGTATTGGGGTGGACTGTGCCACCCAGATAGTCATACAGCGGCATGAAGAGGCAGAAGTTGTAGTGCAGCTCTGTATGGTGCAGAGAATGGTACCTGCAACCACATAGGGTCACCACCTTCAGGGCTTGATGCACCAGAAAATAGAAATATTCAAATATAAAGGCTAACAGTGCACCCCATGAATCAATGGAGTTATGAATAAAAATACTCTTCCCACCATGCCACCTACAGTACTGCCTCCTTTGAATATGGACTCTACACCTCTATGCAACACTCTTGTATTGGGAAGTCATCCATCTCAAGATTTATTTCAGCCTAGGAAACTTCCAGAGTTTAGACCAGCATCTGATGTGTCCACCATAGCTAGCCCACACTGAACACCTTTGGTGTGGAAATCAGAGAAACAGAAGCTCACATGGAAAGGGGCTTAGTCAAAGCATAAAATGCAACTCCTGAGGGTGATACCAACAATACTCCTAAAGTGCTTCGTCATTTAAGATACATCATTTTCTCTAAGCCATTTGTATGCTCAGTCTCTACTCAAGAGACATTTTTCTGCCCAACTGCAGATTGAAGTATTCACTGCTATATCAAGTTTTAAGCAGATTCTCATCATCAATTGCTGACTGCAATTCAATAGCAATGATTCTGTTGGCAATGCCCTCCATTCAAGATCTTTTAAATTTTCTGTACTATAATCTGGTTCTGATTTTGTCAGATTTACATATCAAGCCCATTTTCACAATCAATTGCAGCCTAAGATTCAATTTTGGAAGTGATTTTGTTGGCAACAGGAACTTCTCCAGCTGGAGTTTCTTAAAATCCAATTCTATGCTTGCCACTTCATTTACAATCATCAGCTGCTCATGTCTGGAAAGATATGTCTAGCACATTATCCAGGATACATTAAACTTGAGTGAAGGGTGTCATGAAGTGCTTCCCAGCTGCACTAGAAAAAGGTGTCAATAGAATGATATCAGAAAATGGGAGAAATGATAGGAGAGCACGTACGAGGGTGTGTACAACAGGTACTTAGCAATGGGGAAGATCTCAAAAACCTTTGCTGGAACAAACTCACAGTTGAAGTGACCCAGGCACTTGAGAGAGTCAAATGCCAGAAAATAGATGTATATCATACCAATGGAGGCACCTCCCAGCATCATAGTGCCCACTATAGCCAGCCCAATCAGCCCTGTCTGGAGCACCTGCTCCAACATTGTTGTAACACTACCTGCAAAACTCTCAGGAACTTCACATGATCAACTCCCAACAATACCTGATTATGAAACCATTATGCATCCTATATCCACAGAAAAGGTAGAGTTCCTGAAGCTGAAACAATTCAAACATACAGGTACCAGAGCTGCAACCTCTACCACAAGCCCAACAATATTAAACGTGGGTTCACTATGAAATTCAATTAGTAGAATGATATAAGAACATACTCTAAACTACAGCAATCATCTGTTACAGATCTGTTAAGAAATTTGCCATGCCTAAGAAGTAAGCAATCCAAAAAGTTGGACAAGCTAGAAAACTTCAATTTCTCCTTGAGGTTCTCTCTTTCTTCTTGGATTCGAAGCAGCATTAGGGAGGTTGAAATAGACTATAAAAAGTTCCTGCAAATTATGTGAATTCCCATAAAGAGTTTCAATCATATTTAGAAAGAATACATTAGGTCTGCCACAGATGGTACAATACAAATCAATAATCCCAGTAACTGGCTACAGACCTTGAAAAGAAACTGACCAGTGGGTGGCTCGGTGACAACAGACATGTGATGAAATGAGTGATAACGCTGGAAGAGTGGTTCTGAATGGAAAGCTCTGTGCATCCAGTAGTAGAGGAACTCAACAGGACCCACATGGAGGAGGAAGAGGATGGCCAGTCCCTTCATATTCCATGTGGGTAGATTGCTAAAACCTGGAAGCCATGAATGAGCAGCCAATAACAAGAGAATTTGTAGTAACATGTGATTATCTCTGCAGCATCCCAACACCCCACAAAACTTTTCAAAACCTAATTTGCATAATGAAGAGCTGCAAGATTGTAACAGGATTTCTATCACTTGAATCACAAAGCTTCCAGGGTACAAGAAGAGGCCAGAACCAATCTGAACATTAGTCATATAACTTGCAGCCTCTTCACCCTGAGGATACAGGTATGACTCCCCTATACTAGAGCCGAGCTCTCCTTGCCCTCTATATACAAGATGGTCACCAATTCTTCACCAACAACACCTGATTCACGAGAAACTGGACACTTCCGTGACCCCACCCTTGGTCAATACCGTGTGGAAACATCGACTAATGGAAACATCGACAGTAGCATCCTGCTCATGGAGTTTCTAATGTGAAAGCCATGATCCGAGAGCATCATCGCCACTTGCAAGGTGGTCATGAGAATTCAAGACTAGAGAGATTACAAAATGTTTGGATACAAGAGCATTATAACGTACGAGTGAAACTCGCGATCGATTTGTTCGAATTCGATGCCACACGAGTAAATCTTATGTTTTTTCACAAGGCAATGGAGGCGTGAGCAGGTTGTCCACGCCTGCTGGCAGACGCATCGGAGAGCCCCAAGTAGCAGCAAGTGGAAACACCAGTTATCTACGTCCCGAGCCCCGTACATGAACCCGTGTATCGCGTTGGCCACAACCGGAGCCAACAAAACATACTACAAATACAAAAACCCCAAAACGATTTCCCAAAATCAGCAGATCTCTCACAATATATCGAGCATCAGCTGAAGCCTGCATGGATCATGATGAACTCAATGTCTTCAACAATTTCCTGCTACTACAAGAAGTCATTTTGATGTGATGCTATCTAACTTCTCTCCAGAATTTGTTGTGACGAGATGTTGGAGGGAAGTGCTGATAGCAATGCTCACCTTGAAGTTACCAAGACGCTCCCAGTACCAGTCAAAGAAGATTGGTGTTTGGACACCCATGGCACGTCTCTGAGCACCGCTGCAAATAGATTTCTGAGACATTACATTGTGAGTTGGCACAACAAGTTCGATTCAAGTTGGCATCACAAAACTTTGGTTTAGCAGGTTGGAGCAAGCAGGATTCAACGTAAATTCGAGCTCAAAGCAGCTGTGGGCAGCTCCATGGCGTCTGCATGATCAGTACTACAGACCCGAGGAAAGAGTATTGCAAGAAATTTTACTCTCATGACCGACATTCTTCCTTGCTACGTACGTATATACAAATTACTTGAGAACTCAAGCAAGAAGAAAAATTAAGGAGCTTTTCCTCTGGGCCGGAAGTTACGAACAAAACAGATACATGATGAACGCAGTGTCTGCAAACAGAGGTCCTACCTTACAATGTCTCTCCACCCGCATTCGATCAACAAAGCCGTCAGGGTCTCATCTGCAGCTGGTTCTTCATGAGGAGGTGGCTCAACGGCTGGGGATTTTTATATGGGGGCTTCAGGGCGTGAACCACAACAACTGTGCTCAAATCTGCGACCCCAGTGGAAGCAGACTAGAATATCCTAGTCTCTTGCAGAACAGAAGCAGGAGACTGACTGCTGAGGGAAAGGGCTACAAACTCTGCAACTGTGGAGTTTCCCGATGGAGATCCTACACTCAAGAAATTAGGGGAAAAAAAGAAAGATGCTCTATGAAGGGAAGACACCCATGAGCACAAACAAGTTGTGCAGCTGAGGAATATGATCAAGCAGCTATTACTACAGCAAAGAAAGAATCATCAAAGAATCGAGCTCACTCAATCTGTATAATTTCGCATCTCTCGAAGAGCAAGCGTCCTTTCTCGGGACGACTCAGAGGGAAACCTTGAGCTAAAGGACGTGAATAGATTCCGCTTTGATATGCGCAAAGAAGTGACTTCTTCCCAATCACAGCAAAACTCGCTGCAGCAGAAGTCTTGTAACAATTTTGCATCACCACAAATCGGTCGTGAAGAAAGTAAACAAACCAAACACCGTAAAGAGAACTGCTCTCCTCGTGTGCACCGCCACAGAGCGAGCGCGTGCAGAGTCGACTTTCTGTCTCTCCTTACGCTGAATGCAAGCGAAGGAGCCAACACCTCCACTCTTACACTCGGGAAAAGGCGAGTTATACCAACACGAGAATATACTAAAAAGATCAGAACCACATGACAGTCTTTGAATGCACTGCCTACTACAATCTCATTCATTAACAAACAAACAGATTCACTTAATGACGTGGTTGACTCGGTAGATAAGATTTTAATTAGCCAGCTAGAACCATTGCCGCCATCACCAGGATTCAGTTTTTACATTTACATGACACATTCATATGGGTAAAACATTTGTCTTCCTTGAACTCGATAGCTCATAACTACCATTCCTGCTGCTACTGACAATCAGCAGTTTTGTGTCAAAATATTTGTTTATTTCATAAAAAAGAAGTCTGGTGCCGTGGTTTTTTTTTGTCAATTTCCTGATGTTGCATCAATTAAGAACAGCGTTTCTTGTACTGGCGAATTTTCGCCAAATTTCGACCTGGATACGATTTCGACGTCTACAAAGGATTTTTCTTTTCATGGAAAAAATGGACCAAATTCGCCAGATTTCAAAAGAAATTTTTTTCAAGTAGCTAAAAATTTATGATCAATTCCAGCAGGTAGCCAGGAATATAGAAGGATTCTGTTTTTTTTCTACTTTCATATTTAGTATGTAGCCAACTTTGGCTAAATTATTTTCTAGATGATTGCCACTTTCGCCTGCATCACAAAATCCTTAAAAGAAACCCTGATTAAGAGCATCCTAAAACGGATACAGCATTACATGGCGACAGGTTTCCAGAACTTATCCAAACAGAAAAATTTTGCTTTAGAAAAATGCCCCCAAACTAAAACCGAAACGGAAATGCGACAAAACAATTTTGAAATTTACATTTTATTCATAATCTGGCGATCTTATTCCCGAAAAAAGGAATATGCAACCAATTTTAAATTTTTTTCGTATTTGTGCAAGGTTTCGCACAAAGACAAATGGTTAGTCCAATGGTCTCAAATTGAACAGTGTGGGTGGATAGCCAGATAGGCAATTGTCCACCTAATAATTCTTTTAAAGAAGATTCCAGTCCAGAGTTTTTTTGTGGCAAATTTTTGCCACTTGGCAACGAAAAAAAAAGGGGGGGCGTAACCTGTCCAAATGATTTTTTGGAAAAAACGCCCAAAGTTGTCACACTCCAAGGAAAAAAAAGGTCGAACTTGCCAGATTTAGAAGTATAGTTTCCTATATGTCACCATTATGTAGCAGAGTTTGAAAAAGCAAATTACTTTTGTTGCTGACCTCCAGCCAAATTTGGCTATGTCCTCTTCTGGATGATCGTTGGTCCACCTACCCCACAAAATTGAAAAGAATAAACCATGTTCCTTTTTTTTATTGAATTTTCAAAAGATAGACATGGTTGGGGTTTTTCACATTAGCCAAGTACATTAATTGATTGAAAAATGGTGCCAATGAGATTTTCCAGAACATACCTAGTTCCAACTTGCTATTTGTTTGTCATATTTGTGTCATTTACACTTGCAAGGCTATGTGGGCGTTCAAGTATTCTTTCTTTCTAATTTGAAATGAGGCTTTTGATAATTCTTTCTCTCATTTAAGATATATTGAGACAGTGTTTTACTCTCCAAGACAAATTTGTGGACACTTTTTGACACTTTTGGAAGATTGTCTTTGAAAATTAGGCACTATTTGAAAACGTTTTTTGAAAATTAAGCATTTTCATCCCAAAACATATATTATTAAGCATATCATCTTTTAATTAATTTTTGCCTTACCAGCTATCTAACTCCAGTCTTCCAAAATCTTGGCATTCAAAGAATAAGTACATAGAGTGCAACGTATATTTGGAATCTAAATCACTAATCTAGTGACTAGAGTAATAAACTACATCCTATAAGTTGTCAATTTGAAACTTGAAGATTTCAACAAATACCAGTACTTTTTTCTCTTTTCAATAGCCAAACCTTTTAAGAATTTTTTATCACCAAATATAAGTCATAGGTATAACACATTGCAAAGGATTTATCTTTCAAAAAGAGTTGAACAAATAAATTGAACAATTAAACAATCGTCATTATCAATTGAACAAGCTCATGACAACAAGTAATTGTCCTTTGAACCTAAAGAGCAATAATCCAATGAATCCTTCAATCCAAGTGCACTTTACAAAATTGTACATATTAACATTCTACAATGGCTACACACCTAGATACTCATATAGCAACTATATGATGTTATGGACCTAGGTGAATCAAAACTCTCCAAATTCATTCCCATCAAGTGTCAACATAAACTAAACTTTTACGGCATTATTTCATCCCAAAATCCCTTCAACAACCCACAAGCTTGCACAAGAATAAAACTTCAGCCCTATCTTTTATATGACAAATGTATAATTTCCCATATTTGCCCAATGCCTAGATTAAGACCAACTAAACAATTCTCATCTTGGAACACCCACAAGGGTATTCATTCCCATCCCACCATAGAACTAGATTTCAAGATATATATATATATATAGCACCCTTATTCTTGAGATAATGTCATGTCAAGATTGTTCAAAAACCCCCTTAATTTTGCATCGTCTTCACCAACAGCCTAGTCTAATAACAAAAACCCTTCTTCTCCAATGTAACAAAAATTCAGAAATCAAAATGTACACCATAAGCATTCTTCTTATCAATATAAGGCGAATGCACGCTACAATGTAAGCAAAAAACTATCACAATTTGACAATTTTTAATACCTGTGGAAAAACAACCATGAAAAAAAAAATCTTCACTAAAATTTTTAAATTTTTCTCAAGTTGTGAAGTTCAAATGAAATTTTTTAAACATTTATTAATACATTAAGTTATAGTAATGATGAAAGTTGTAATCTTTTTAAGTTGCAAAATGTTATTCCATTAAAGATATAAATGGGTTAAGTGTTCTTTCTACCATTTACATAAAAAGAATGGATTTCAAAATTTAATAAAAAACTATAATCTACTGTCAAATAGGGGTTTTAAGTCAATGTTTATAAAATTATTGGTGTACTTTTACATATTGATATAACTACCAATCAATTGCATATTGATGGGTTTAATAACTTATTTTATGTTTGAAGCTCAAATTAACTACATGTGATTTTTCAAAATTTTCAAAATGAGTGAAATTTTATGTATTACCATTTTTTATATTGTACGTAGTCACAATTTTCCTTAAAATTGTGTACACCATGCCATGCATCTACCCTATATCTAGAATGTAAACTACAACCTGAAAAATAATCACAAAGGAACAAACTAACTTGAAATGCTTATCTTTTCTCCAAACATTAAAACATGCATCATGTTGAACAAAATTCCACTCCTTATAATCAAAGTTAACTATGTTATCACATAATCTCCCAAACCAATCGACACCACAAATCCACCATGAATAGCAAGAAAAAAAAAACCCTAAACATGCAAACTCACCATTAAAAACCACATACTAGGTGCTTGCATTTCTACTTCTTGCATGAATGCAAGCTCCTAAAAATGTAGTACAACCAAACAAAAGAACAAGGTCAAAGCACGATTGAAGTACCCCCTCAAGAACACTAGGGACTCACTCCTAAGGACTCAAATTCACCTTTTTCTTCATTTTTCTTATGACCTGTCTTAAATTTCCCCTTTTTCTTGTGTCAAATGAAATAATTTTGTTTCAAATTTAATATAAGCATCTAAACTATCTATTTTTCTCAATTATGAAAGTCAAAATAGTAAAATTTATCCTATGTGGGCCATGATCTAACATTAGCCCAAAATTTCTAAAAATTTCACTTTTTGAAATTTTTTAGATTGCATTAGTGCATTTGGTTTTCAACACACTCATACATTTTATGTACATTAATACCTAATACGTTTGTGGTAGGAATCTTGGGCCAAAAAACTTTGTTCAAACATTCTTTATGAATCCTTGAACTTTTTTTTTTCAAAAGACAAAATCTTCGATTTGTTTCTAGGACTTGATAAGAATCTTGAAACTTGTTCAAATTTGACATGTTATGCATAGAATAGTACCTTAGTAATGTATCTATCCATTAAGAAAATCAAACTTTCCATATGAATGTGCCATTAAATTACAACATGTTTTAAATGAAGGGGTCCACTAGATACAAAAGGAGACGGTCCTTTTTAGTACCCCAACCATACTTTGACCCAATATCTATTTGGAGCATGACAATGAATGATCACTATGACCCATTAACCATTGAATTAAAGTCATAAACATTTGCATTTTTTCACTTTCAATTTTCCTTTTAGGTCACAACCCTAATGTGAATAAGGACACCTATATTCCGCATGGCATAGTGGGCCCAAGAGATCTTCAATTTGAACTTTCAACTTTCAATGATCATTGTTTTATTCATGAACTATAATGATTTAATACAATGGAGGTTTGGAACATATTTTGTAATCATCTTCCTTGGGAGAAGATTGAAATAGCATACTATCATTTCATGTGATTATAGCAAGCTACAATTTGCTTTCCTACACCTACAATGTCATGTGAAAGGGGCATTTGTCAAGAAGTACTCATCAAAAACAAATGTGTAGGTGTTCCCTAAGTTACCTTGGATTTTTTTTATATGTCATTTGTTGGTCATTCTATATATATTAATTGGTCATTAGATTGAGGGCTAACATCTTCAAATGGAACTATAATGATTTAACATAATGAAGTTTCAAAGCAATTTTTTGAAAACATTTTTTTGTTATTTTATACCCAAGGTGTGATGTCCATAACCTTTGACTAAGGGCACTTTTGTAAAATATCATATTTACAACTCATGTTCAACATTAATAAATTTCTAAAAAAGTCAATCGAATTTTTTAAAAAAGAACTAAGAACAAGTTGTCAAAATTTTAGAAAATTAAACCCATCTCAAAACACAAAATAACTTTGAAACTTACTAACTGGACTTAACATATTTAACATTATTGTTCAAATTTTGGAACTTTCATGTATTAGTAGGACAATTAGATCTTTTTTTTCTTCAAAACAAAATTAATTTGATAAGATCTACCAAACATGAATTGTAGGTTTGATATGCAAGTATGTTTATCAATGTTAAGGGAGTAGTTAATTATGGTAATTATTAGTTAGTATATTTTTATTTACCTAGTTACTATTTTAGGAATTACTAACTAGATTACATAGTTTTTATCACCATTTGAATTTGAATAGAACATAGGACTTTTTTTTGAGGAATATCTTGGGAGAAGAGGAAGAAATGAGAACCATTATATCATTGTAGAACATGGAGCTTTAACGGGGTACAAGAGAAATATACTTGGATTTTTGGAAATCTTTGTTTTCATAGCCATAATTTGTCGTTTTGATGTTTTTTTTAATCATACTTTCATTGCTAGATTTTAATTTTGAAACAAGTTTTTAAATCTAAATGAGCAGATGTTATTAGTATTAGTTTTATTGCATTTCAATCTAGATTTTAAACCAAAATATAGAAGTAGAAATTTTGTACTATTTGGCGACCATCCCAGGGTTTGAATTCAGAGTGAATTTCATAATGTTGTTTATGTCTTGTTGCTAAAAATTTTGTTTTGATAAATAAATAATGAACTTCAATTTCGTTTTTTGCATTTTTTTCAAATCTTCATCATGATTTTTTGTTCAGGAAGTAGATATAAGCAAAGTAACTAAGTGTGAGGGTTTTGTTATAATGCAGAAATTTGTTCGGATTTGAATTAGGATGTGAAGAGATGGAAAATAAAATTATAACTAAAACTTTGAAGAGATAATTAGTTCAAGTTGTATTACATGAACAAATGAAAAATGGCATCGCCATTAGTAACAATTTGAGTGCAAATCTAGTAGATTAATGGTTTGAAACACCTAGAAAAGTTTCTTAAACAAAATAGAGACATTTGTGGACAAAAGAAAAACCTACAAGCCATAGAACACCTTAGGTAGCACAAATTATTCCTTTTGAACTGCAAACTAATGAAGCATAGAGGTGCACCAACAATCCACTACAAAATTCCAAGAGGGAAGAGTGTTAGATTGAAAATGCAAACTCATTAGTTGAATTTAGACAAAGGAGTCGAGAATTTGAACCTTAACAGAAAGTTGTGGTAGAATTAACATATCTAATGCAACAACATAACTCTAATACTTTGATTGAAAAAAAAGAACAGAGATTCAACAAGTCAAAAAGGGAAGAAGTAGTACCAAGGTATAGATCTACTTCACTTCCTTATTATCAAAACGATTAGGAGAATGAAAAATTTAAACAAAAAACTCAAATTTTGAACATCTAATTCATTATGTCATCAATTTCTATTCAAATACTAATAGAGGTAGAGGTAGAAATGGTAAAATTTCATTTCGAAGTCAACACGGAAGCTCGCATGGTGGACATCATCAACATGAAGTCAAGCTCATGGAGGTGGATGAAGAAACTTTCGAGAATGGTTTAGAGACAAAGGATTTGAAGACACCAGGGTTTATGGAAACTGGTGATGACACTACACATCCCATCACACAAATTGGCAAGGTGCCATTATCCATGCAAGATGGGCAAACAAAGTACTAGAAAGATGTACTTCATGTTCCAACCATAAAAAAATATTTGGTCTCCGTAGGCCAGATGGTGGAACAAGGTTTATAGGTGACATTCAACCCAAATGGATGTTTTGTGGAAGACATGAAAACCAAGGCAAATTGATTGCAAAAGGGGAAAGGAATGGACGAATGTTCACCTTGGATGTGACCATGCCTGAGGTGAATTCCATGTTATTCACACATGGAAAAGGAACTGGAAACATTGGAATTTGGCACAAGCAAGTTGGCCATGATAATTTTTAATGTTTTAAACTAATGGAAAAACATAATCTTGTTCGAGGTCTTCCCAAATTTGGAATAAAAGAGGTGATGTCAAAAGTTTGTGAAGCATGCCAATTGGGGAAGCAAGCTAAGCATCCATTCCCAGCTCAAACAACTTATGTAAGTTCCAAACCTTTGGAAATGATCCACTCAAATGTGTGGACCACGAAAACAGAATCCATTGGAGGATACAAATACTACGTGAGTTTCATTGATGACCACACAAGGAAGGTGTGGGTCTACTTCATGAAACACAAAGGCAAAGTGTTTCAACATTTTTTGAATTTCAAAGCAATGGTGGAAAAGGAAAAGGGTGTGAGCATCAAGTGCTTAAGGTCCGATGGAGGGGGAGAGTATTTTTCAAATGAATTTAGTGAGTACTTGAAGGAGCATGGAATTCAAAGGAAGTACTCATG
>Ga0116231_10005005_pt1 | contig 26446 bp, 10 predicted proteins | sample S1TSphgellanicum_2_FD_89695 | JGI IMG/M metagenome (GOLD analysis project Ga0116231, IMG submission 89695) | Host-associated microbial communities from peat moss isolated from Minnesota, USA - S1T2_Fd - Sphagnum magellanicum MG | ecosystem: Host-associated > Plants > Peat moss > Unclassified... | reverse complement strand
TGACTTCCACAACTTTGATATGTTGATCTCCTCTCACCTCTTTTCTTTTCTTTTCTTTCTCTTCACATTTTTTCCTTTCCTCGTTTCTCTTTTGCACTTGACAAACTCCTATGATATTACTAGAGACTTTCAAGCTCTATTCTAGAGACTTTCTAGCTCTAGATTTCTTTCAACTTTCTCACCAAACAACCTAAGCTCTGATACCATGTTAACAAATAGGAGGTCTACTCAAGTGCAAACATAAATCTTTATTGAAAGGAAACTACAACATAATGCTCACAACACAAAACACAACATCAAGAACACTCCAAGGTTCTTGTCACATGAAAATACACAAACTTGTGTAATGAAGAGAAGAGAACCAAACCATCAACACCAAGGTATTTAACTAAAAAACCAAACCACAAATAACTAAACTAAAATAAATAACGAAAGTAATTCAACCTTGTGAAAGTAACCTAGTTACTTTCCTATTCCAGTAACTAATGAAACCTAACTAGTTGAGCTTAAATTCTCAACACATTTTCCTTTAACACATGCCAACTTTGAAAATATATTCCAGTACTCTTCATTGGATTTGAATTCATTTGAACAACCTATTTTTAGATCTTTTAATTAGTTCTTGATAATCAAAACCAACTTGTCAAAATTTTCAACACCAAGTTGACAATGTTTCAAATTAATGATGACCAAGCTACATACCCATATGTTGCCAATCATTTATAAGCATCTTAGAGTAAAGAAATATATTTTTGTAAGCTTTTAATTCATTCTTGTTTACTTTAGAATCATTTTTTTGGGGTCCTAATAATAGTCTACTAAAGAAAAACCTATATACATATTTTATTGAAAGTTCTTTCATTCTAGGACAAAATTCTAAATCATTGGTAACATAATGGTAACATTTTGACGCAATATGCTTACAAACAATTGGCAACATATGGGTATTTGTAGATTACAATGTCCATAAAATCATGTATAAGGGCAATTTTTTCTACACCTTCCCAAGTTCAAAAACCAAAGTGACAAATTAAAGCACACATCTATTAAAAAGGGACATAATTTTCACATGTTGAATAACTATAGTTGTTAAGGGAGGGAAAAAAAATAAAAATTGAAACGATTAAATATTGTTTAGACATTCAAAATGAAATTGCCTTACAAATGTATGCATGTGGACCCATTACATAGAAAATCCTAAATGAACAACACTTATCTTCTACCCATAATTCAATTACACGTAGATGAACCATAAATGAACATGAAATGTATTTTAACACACGTTTAGAAACACCAAAATTAAACAAAACATCAAAATCCTTTACAACTTAATGTTTGTGGAATTCCTATATATATTTTCATTAATAGTGTACCATGAGATGCATTGAATGGTGGCCCCTAGTGATCTTTGAAAAATATGATTTTGTTTTTTGAAAATGAACATTTAACAATCTAGGTTTTTGGGATTATAAAAACACCTTACAAAAAATATTTTTTTGGAATCCTATTGTGTTATTTTTGGTCAATTTTAATTTGCATTCACCCATATGGTTGTGTTAACATGAATGGAACACATGACATTATGCTCATTAATGTAGTTGTCATAATGTTTAAGTTAGTGTGTTCAAATTTCACATATGTTATATATTACCATGTCACAAAAGTCACAATGATCAAATATATTGTTTAGTTGTATAATGATGGAAATTTTGAATGTTTCAAGAACATTAAAAATATTTATTATATTATGATATGGTTTTTATTTTATATTGATATAATTGGCTATTAAATTGAAGGTTTAAATTCATTATTGTGACATAAATGAATTGAACATGACAATAACTATGGTGGCTTTATCAAAGGTAAGAAGGGCATGGTACTTTATGGTTTTATTTACCATGTTAAGGATTGCCTTATTGGCAAATTGTTATTTATTTGAAAACACAACCTAATGCCATTATGCAAAGATTAACCTCCTAAGCCATATATTTAAATAATGAAGTTGAATGGGCAATGTCATTTGGTGATGACAGAACTTTGAATTTGCTAAATGGTATGGGGGTAATAAACATATCGATTCTTGGTTTTGCAATGTAATGCAAACCCAAGAGGCATTCTTTAACTCCTTTAAAAAAGGCTTAAGAACTTTGAAATGGGAATAGAATGAGTTCATACTATTGACCTCAAATTGAAATCAATTGGTTTGCACAATACAAGATGAAAGAAAAAATCCATACCTAAGCTTAGGTTCTTCTTGAATATAAATATTACATATTTACATTAATGCAAACAAAATGAAAATGTTAGCCACACCAAAAAACTTCAAATCACACAATGCATGGACTTTCTATTTTTCCCATTGTGTCATTATCTCCCATGTACCTTTGAAACACCTTTAATTTTTTCAACATTGTGAACCTTTCAATAGTTCCTTCCTCCCTAACCCTAAATATGCAACAAAACCCTAATGCCTTATGTATGTATATAAGGTGAGATTATCACCTCACGAATGCACCTCATGGGCTTAAAAAAAATGGAAGCTCATCTATATATGTCTACAGGCTTGCCTAAATAAGTCTTATGTTCTTTAAAAACATTGTCCATTAATTAGGTCATCACAAACCCCTAGTCATCATTTACCTAGATCTAGCCATGTTATTCACTCACCCCACATTGATACATGTGTTTCTTATGCTACTTTTCATAGTAAAATTGTTTATCCCATTTCTCCTTTCCCTAGCTTACAAGTTTTGAAGTCAAATAGCAAGTTATGCTTTAAAAAACCATTAATTGTGATGAACTAATCAAATCAAGTTGTCATAAATATAAAAGGAATTGAAATATGGATCTATGGATATAAAAGGATTGGAATAGGAATCAATTGATAGAAAACCATTCTAAAAACATTAACCAACCAATAGGACTAGTGTATCTACCTCACTCTTGTGTAGAACAATTGTAACCAAAAAAATAAGGTTGTATACACTATGCACACCCAAGGCAAAAAATATTTAATGCTCCAATCACACCTAATGTTTAATTGGTGTTGAGTAGATGTTGAAAAAATGCAAGAGAAATGTTATATTCAAACCAAAAATGTGAGTTAACATTAAAACCTAAGTGGTGTCCCAAGTGATACCTAATATTAAGTGGGTGATAGCTTATTGTTAAATGAATGTTAACTTAACATAAAATTTTCAAAAAACGTAGATTTTGAACTAAAAGTTCAATGTTAATTAACAATGCTTCAAAAAGGGACTTCAATTCAATAATAACTTAACAAAATGTTTTTGCATTGTTTTTTTTGCTCACTCACACCTACTAACCTATCCACCCACCCACTTATTGACCTACTTACCTATCTACCTACCTATCACCTAACCAACATAATAAAAAAAACATATAAAAAAAACTTACCTCCATCATAAGTGTGAATGATAATGGAAAAACTATTAGAAAGTGTTTTTCTGTAATGCGTACATGATTATAGTCATTCCAAAATGACCTATGAAAAAAATTATAAATGTACATGTGCAGAGGACTCTGCTGAATGTGAAAATAACATCTGGGACTAACTGCCAACACCCCCGCCTTGTACAAAACCAGCAACTACAGTCACCCCACATAGGAAAAGGCCTGCTGCTGGGCCAGGCTGAACCAGCTGGTACCTGCACGGGCGGGTACCTTCACCCTCTTGAGTGAGGTATCCTGAGATTTAATAAAATTTCCTTACTTTGCGGATACCACTGAAAGAGGGTACAGCGGGTGAAACTAGGCCCAAAGACAGGGTGAAGACAGGGTGACTTTAGGGATAACTCTATTATTTTGTACAGTCCCTCTGGAATTTCAACTCACCTTGCCATGTGGCAAAAGCACCTTCAGTAGGCAGAAAGTCTCTTCAATTGAAGAATGAATCTTCCATGCAAGGAGGTGCTTTCAGAAAGAGAAGGGATCCTCCTAATGACACTGATGAGTGGAAGGGGGGACCCCAATGCATGGGCTGTATGTATGAGTCAGTGTGTTTTTTTATTGCCAGGTTTTCGCCAAAATTCGACCTGAAAAATACAAAGGATTTTTCATGGGAAAAATGGTCCAAATTCGCCAAATTTTGAAAAGAAAAGAAATTCAAATCGCCAGATTTTTACAATAAGTTCCAGGTAGCCAAGAATATAGAAGGATCCTGGTTTTTTTAAAAATTTTAAACTTTCATATCTGGCATGTAGCCAGAATTGGCTAAATTAGTTTCTGGATGGTTGCCACCTTGGCTACATCACAAAATCCTTAAAAAAAAAAACCCTGGTATGAATAAAATCACACCTCAAGGCTCAAAAAGAGAGACCTCTCCACGTGGCAATGACAAGCAAGTTGGGTTCTGCGAAAATGGTATCAGGTATCCAGCATCTGGCTGGTATCCCCATATGCTGAGTCAGCATGAAATGAGCATGCTGAGTCAGCATGGAATGAGTATGCTGAGTCAGCATGGAATGAGGAAAATTGCAACCTTTTTTCCCCATTTCTTTCTTCCTAATTTCTCCAGCCAGTTCTGGATGAAAACCATTACAGGAAATTCATAGGCAGCAGCCCCCCCCCCCCTTCATTGTTATATACTTGTGGAACAAGCCCCATAGGACCCCATTCCCACCTAAGAACATGATGAGCCTTGTAAGGTGAAAACCCATTACAATGGTGATATGGGTTCTCAAGGGCACCTCCTTTAGTTGAGTATGGGCTTACCCTAAACCCTAAACCCTTGCACTACTTGTTGTGTGTTTGGGTCATCAAAATACATTGTATTCTTGGCTCAAGTTGGCCCAAGAAGTTGCCTCCTTGAGTCAATTAGGGTGGGGCTGATGATTTGTTGGGTTTAGGGTTTAGGTCGTATATATATCCTTCTAGAATCTATGACAAAAGACTAACCTAGCCTCCATGGAAGAATAGACTTCTCCATTGAATTCCGAAACCGCAAGAGTACTTTCTTTCCACATAGTGCATAATTCCACCAACCAAAACTACATAATTCCATAAGTGTATCACATCTCTCTCGGATGATGTGTGCCCGCACTTTGGTCATGGTTCCCAATTCATCTTCATGAGACTCGGGCACATCCATAAAAATAATAATTCCCGCCTAGAACACCATCCCAAAACTCGGGCACATCCATAAAAATAATAATTTGGGTTGGGTAGGCTACTTGAAGTTAGCAGGCGTTCATGACCATAACTATACAACTTCACTCCATAGCAATTAATGGCTCGTTACGGTCGTATTCTCCATTTGGAATCCACTAATTCTCATGGGCAAGATTGAATATTCCATTCAACACAGGTGCATATTATGTACAGGTGCTGATTATGGAGTCCCAAATCGGCAGGCCTTGCTGATTCTGGGTAGAGTTCATATAATAGCTGTTAATAATGCCAGGGAGTGGCCAGGGCTTTCAGTCCATTCCAACAAGCTACTAGCTTGCTTGCTTGCTTGCCCATAGCCCCTGCCTATCAGGCTCATTACGAGTCAGAATCAGCCAAACCTGCCCACTCTCTATGATACATGAAAAAAAACTTATTTATTTCATAATTATTTTTCCTTGAAAAAAGTATGGGCTAATAATAATGTCACCTCCCTTCAGCTCCCTAATGGGGTCGAGCAGGCTCATTACGAGTTGGAATCTGCCAAACCTGCCCACTCTCTATGATACACGAAAAAAAAACTTATTTATTTTCATAATTATTTTTCCTTAAAAAAAGTATGGGCTAATAACAATAATGCCACCACCCTTCACCTCCCTAATGGGGGTGAGCAGGCTCATTACGAGTTGGAATCAGCCAAACCTACCCACTTTCTATACTACATGAAACAAAACTTATTTATTTCATAATTATTTTTCCTTAAAAAAAGTATGGGCTAATAATAATAATACCACCACCACCCTTCACCTCCCTAGTGGGGGGCGGGCATCTAGGGCAGCCAGAAATTAAATTAAATTAAATTAGACAGGTAACTTGACCTACTCTATGGGGTTCCATTAGATCTTTCTCCAGTGCGGTGCTACTGGGTACTAGGCTAAACCCTAGTACAGACCCAAATGGGAAAACTAACTGCAGTTCAAAAGCCCCTATATCCGCGCAGCCAAGGCAAATGCGGAGAGAGTGCCGCTATTTTTTTTCCATTGCAGAGTCAGCACCCCTCCGGGGGGCGGGGGGGGGGTTGGAATCCCCGCTATCTTAGCCGATAAAATTCCGTCTATTTTAGCGGACCTGCTATTGTAGAAGCTACCAATTCTGTCCCATAACTTTTTACCTTCTTCCCCCTTCCCCCTCCCACTATACACCCCCCCGCCCCAAATAAAGGGGAGGGGGGGGGGGGGGGGGGTTTTTAAAGGGGGAGGGGGTGTTTTTTTTTTTTTTTTTTATAAAAAAAAAAAATTTTTTTTTTCTTTTTTTTTTAAAATTTTTTTTTTTTACCCCCCCCCCCCCCCCCCCCAAAAGGAAAAAGAGGAAAATTTACACCAGGAAAATAAAAATTTCCCCCTTTTGGTTTTGGGTTGGAAAGCAAAAAATTTCATTGGAAAAAATCACTAGTTTCAAGTTACCAGATTTTTTATTTTTTTTGAAGTCCAAGTCAAGTTCCAGTTAGGCCTAGTACCAGCTTTTGATTTTCTCTCCAAGTGTGGTACTGTGGTTCTATTTAGAACCAGATTATTTAATTTTCAGTCCAACTGTGGTTGGACTGGTTAGAACCAGACTATTTCTTTTCAGTCCAAGTGTGGTTCCATGTACAACAAGAATTTCTATTTTTCAGTCCAAAGTCCAGTTCCAGTTAGAACTTAGAACGAGATTTTATTTAATTATATTAAAAAAAAAATTCAGTCCAAGTCTGGTTCCAGCTAGAATCAGATTTTTAAATTTTCAGTCCAAGTCTGACTCTGGTTAGAACCAATGTTGGCTGTTATTTCTTTTTTTTAATAGGTTTTAATTTTAATTTTAATTTTTTTTCAGAACCACACAGGTATATAAAAAACTAGGTAATAACCGTTGGTTATGCATAAGGGTAGATCATCAAATAACCAGCTGATAATCAACTGCCCATTTATTGTGCCAGTTGTTAACTGATTGTAAGGTTTTTTATATTTTAAGTTAAAGTTATTATTTTTCTGTTTTTTTTGGGTATTAGTGGTTAAAAGATTGGTAACCTATGTGGATGATAATCAGATCATCCAGGAAGGTCATTAGATTTTTGAAATTTCAATATATGGCGGTTATCAATTTAACCGATGGGTAGGTTATTAGATAATCGGCTTGATAACCAGGTCAAAACTCAATAACTGGCCAACACTGGTTAGAACCTTGAATTTTCAGTTCCATATCCAATTCTAATCAGAATTACCAGATTTTAATTTTGAGTCCACTGTCTGGTTCCATTTAGGATTTCAGTCCAGTTGGACTGGTATTAGAGATTTTGGACTTCAGTCTGCATCCAGCTCCAGTTGGACTGGTATTAGAGATTTTGGACTTCAGTCTGCATCCAGCTCCAGTTGGACTGCTGTTAGAGATTTTGGACTTCAGTCTGCATCCAGCTCCAGTTGGACTGGTATTAGAGATTTTGGACTTCAGTCTGCATCCAGCTCCAGTTGGACTGGTATTTCAGATTTTGGACTTCAGTCCACATGGCTCCAGTTGAACCCAACTCTTGTTTTTGGTTATGGTTATCACAACCAGATTTTGATTTTCAATCCATGTGACCCCCAGTTCACATTAAAAGGTTCCAGCAGTTGGGTTCTCCTTTTTCCATTCATTATTAGCTCCAAAAATTTGGTCTTTTCATTTCAATCAAGTTCTCATTTTTGTGAACTTTGTCCCTCTTACACCAAAATTTGGGATTTTCTGTCTGATCTTGGGTTGAGTGAGAGAATTAAAATCTCAGATGTTGAGTCTTCAAGGCTTTGTAGAGTGGGATGGAAATATTTATGTTCTGGGGCTAATTCTTGACCATGGTTGGGTGGTTCTTTGATTTAGTTAATAACCTCTAGTTCTGGGTTTTGAAAAATCAAAATTAAAAAAAAATGAAAATATTGAAATAACCTCCGGTTCCAGGTTTTAGAACATTTTCAGGTTTGACCATATGAACCTGAAACCAGGTTTTTTTTGCTGGTCAAGGGTCCACATACCTGACCCGTGATTCTTTCCAGTTTCGGGCGGTTACCACTTTGTCTGGTTAGAACTGCCCCATTCCAGTTCCAGTTAGCAACAACACATTCCAGTTTCAGTTAGAAAACCTGAACTGGAACTGGGTCTGATTTCGGAGCTGGAACTGGAACCGTGTCTTTTGAAATTCGGGTAGTTGTAAGGGTATGTATGTACCCAGCCAATTCCATTTGTCCATACAAAATACTTTCCTTCAAAACTTTAAAATGGAGAAAAAATTAAGCCATTAATTAGTACATTAATGCCACTCATTTGTGCAGCAGAAGTAGATCCAATTCTAGTTCCAAGTTTGAGTTGGGTAGTGCATATATGGAAAATGTCCCAAATTTCTGGTCTCGATAGTGCTAATTGATGCATGTACACCTTGAATGGGTATTGCGTGCCATGCAAAAATGTTGGGTGTGTATTGAGTGCATTGAGTTTATTATGATATACAAGTTGTGTCATGTAACATAATATGAGAACTTGTTTGCACTTGATGTAATTGTATAAAATTCAAGTAAATCAATTTTCATGTATAGGGTTAAATCATCATTTTCATGTACACTTCAACCATGACCATGTAAGTGTATAACCATCCAAGGCCATTTTTGGTCCATGATAAAATTGTGTAAATCCACGTATGTGTAAAATTGGAAAATATTATACATATAAAACATTCATATACTCCATTCAATTTTTATCGCAAACAATTCACCATGCTTTGGCAATTCACTCTAAGATTTAAGGATGTATATCATCACAATATCAAATGTGCATCATTCACAACAATAAAGATATGCACTTAATTTGGCATTTGACATAGATTATTGTACTTTAGATATAAACATTGAATTAAAATGAACAATCAATATTTCATCAGAAAAAAATGTAATCAAGATATTTCACTAGCACTTCACCCTTTACTTGAGGATCAAATGCACATCCTAACTCCTTGCGACTAGGTCAAGGTTAGGGGAGCTTGAAGAAAACTAAGTAAAATTCATACTGCATTAACAACTTTTGGACACTTCAATGACACAAAACAATCAAGAGCATGTTTAAGAGGATGTTTTGTGTAACTTGAGCCCAAATTGAATTTGGGACTTGTCATGAATTCACATGGACTTCGTCACAACTTGGACCCCCAAAGGAGGCATTACACTCCTTATAACATATTGTAGGTAGTGAAGACAACTACATTGAAATGGAAAAATCCTTCAACCTATCCAAATCCAAACAAAATATTGAACATTTTGTTGTTTCATAACTTTGGAGCCTCATAGCTCCCAAAAGATATACCAAATGAACCATACAAGGTCCTTTCAATGTTGGGACAAGATCTTCAATCATTTGTTAGGCTTCCAAACTACATTGAATGCACAAGATGCATTGGGCCACTTTTGTCTCAAAGTTTCAAATGATTTAAAAAGTCTGGCAATGACCTCTTTCTAGGATCACAAGGGCACTTTTCACTGAGAAAAATCACTTAATTCAACGACATTTGATCCCTTAAATCCCATTTTGAACAGCGAAATACTTTCAAGAATCACAATTCCCAAAATGGGAATGCACTTTCAAAGTCTTAAAAAGGCCTCCCCTTGATTCTCAATCATTTTCATTTTGTCTTGTTGAATGTTGCACCCTCCTTAGCTTGGCCATGTCTCAAACTTGCACTCAACTTATTCCTTATCAAGCCTTTGGTTTGCCTTCATCTTGGTAAGGGCATTTACTTGTCATTCCCATGAGTTGATCACATGGCCAAGTTCAGGTCAGTGCAAAAATCATTATTGCAAATATGACATTCAAATTGCTTTGATTTCTCAATAGAACACATGTTCCCACCAGACTAAGGTCTAACTACATGACCCTTGAAAAAATCAATAAAATCAAATAGAGGTTCCAAGACTATTGATCCATCCATGAACTTGTAATATAACTTGGTTGATTTTCACACGTATCTCTAATGGATTCTAAATATCAATCTCCATCTTTGAATGCTTCCAAGTCATGTATACAAAGTTTGATTGCATGGAAAGGCCATCATCCAGTGTTAGTGAGCACATATGTGTTTACAAGAGGTTAAAGGGTTTCACAAATAGTTGGAATAATTGCCCATCTTTGCATGGAAAGTTGTTGGGATGAAATGAAATTCACTGAACCCAATTATGAGCTAAGTAGGATATGCCTAACTGAAGTATGTATTATACACCACTATGGGTACTAATTTTTCGGTAAGGGGTCATCTATCCTAGGCTCAATTGCATCTATTCAATTGATACATGATCAAGGCTTGATGAGGAAGAGACACTTGTCATTTTGGGAGTCATCATTGCTTTTTCAAATAGGGTAACACAAGAAAGGGCTAATATTGCTTGGCTTGGCTATGAATGAGCATTGAGCAAAGGGTGTCACATGCAAGAAATCAAGGAATAAGTTTAAAAGTGTGTTTTGGGACCATGGTCAGAATTGACCTCCATTTAAGTAGCCATGGTTGAAACTAATGTCGTCCAATTCTTGGATTAAAAGGAAACTCTTGATTCTAATCCTAGGTAATTTTCAAAGTAACCTTGAGTTTCCCAGTTAGATTTATTTTCTCAATGTGAGGGGACCTCTAATGTAATACCATTAGCTCAATGTCACACCCAAAAAATTTGTGTTTGTCAAAAAAATTCATTCAACTTGTCACATTTTCAACCAAAAACACCTTATTTCCTAAAGAACTATGTGTAAATATGTCTTACAATACTAGTCTAGTTCAAGCCCTAGTTAAGGAGATAGGTCAAGAGTGGTTTTGTTTTGGGTTCAGTTTGAAGAATAGGCTCATAGCATGGTTCAATTCAAGGTTCAATTCTAACTCAACATAATGATCCTACAAGTCAAATCTGAAGACTAAATAAGTTCAGAACCCAAAACTAACCAACACTATTTGAAATTGTGAAAGCTAGGAGTTAATTCCTTATTTGAAGTAAGACTTCCAAGAAGGCAAGGCAAGGAGATTGAGAAGATGATTGAAGGTCAAATAGCAACCCAGGAAAAGGCAACAATGTTGTTATTCAGGAAATCTTTTAAGTCTAATTGTAAAGATAGCATAATGATTGTATTGATTAGGTCATTCCTTGCATTTGTTAACCAACCAACCCCTTGGATATGAACTATATTATTCAGCTATGTTACTAATCATAATAATTATAAATCAATATTTTCCTTTATAAAAAAACCATAAAATTGGTAAAATTGGCACTTGATGAACATATTGTACATTTATTTATAAATGAAGATGCATCTAAATCTTTAGAATTTCACATCATAAAAGTAGATTTTCAACTATTAAAAAAAAAGAAGTAACTTTTGAAGTTTTCTTTTTGCAATGTAAGTTTTTGTGAAATACATGTTAATATGTTCTAACAAATAGATTTTATTTTATTTTTTATTTTTTGACAACCCTTTCAAGAATGAAATAATCTTTATATTCGAACATAGTATAAATATATTTCATTGAATACTTTGTATAAGGGTTTCATGAAAACTAATATATCATCCTATAAACATGGAATTTTTTTGATCTATTTTCAAAACTTATTCTCTCCTAATGTTTTCAAAATTCTTATAAATGTAATAAGGGGACAAAAGGTTTTCTATATTTTATTGCCTCCATACAAGATAAAAATGGACCAAATGTTCTTTTGGTCTATTTTAACATGCTCGCACACATTTCTTATTATATTTTCAATTATTTTATTTTTTCATAAACATTTTTGAAATTTCCTATGCTTGGCTTAGTTACATTAAAAGAAATCTTATATTTTGTGGTCATATGCAAGTATGTGTATGTTGCAACTATTAACCACCCTTGGAAATTTTGCAATCATTGGAGGCTTAATCCTTCCATGTGAATAAATTTTAAATGTATTTTCATCCAAAAATAGGTTAAGAAATCTCATTAGTCACATTCAAAATTTAATTAATTCTTCTAAGTTGTATTAGGAATATATATAGGTAAGTAGGTAGGTGACTATGGTAAGTAAATGGATTGCTTAGTTGGGTAGGTAAATAGATAGATCAATAAGTAGTTAGCATAATTAGGTAATAGGTAGGTTGGTGGTAAGTACGTAGGTAATCTAGGTTACTAGAGGGCAAACCCATCCTTGGGTGGTACCACTAAGAATGTCACACTTTCGTTTTATTGGACCCATTGAACTTTAGAAAAATATAGAGAACATTTACATAACGATTTTCATTAAAAAAATAATTTGTGAGTATATTTGTTAGGTTGTATATATTTTGAAAATTTAATGATATCAAGGATATTTTATATTTTGATGTTCCTAATCTTTACATTTAGAAAGAGTTTTAATGTTGTAACGTTGTTTCCTTTCTTTGAATTTTTTGGTTAGGAACACATATTTGAAACATGTTTGAGGATTTTTCTTGGGAAATAAAAATTTAAGGTACTTTATAAGAGGTTTTTATTATTATTAAGTAATTAATTGAGTAGGTATGAATTCGTTATGAATTTTCAAATTTTAATAATGTGATTCTTAAAAGAGCCATGGCAATTAAGAATATAAATTTGTAGTAATTTCCACTTTTTGTTCCAATAAAAACTGAAAGATCATATATTGATTTATTAAATAGGCTAGGTAATAAGTAGTAAGTAATAAGTCTAGGTAGGTGAAATAGTAGGTATTTTATTGTGTAAATATGTGATGGTGTTACATAATGTTGTAGTGTTTCCTTTTCATTAAAATTTATCCCATATCTTTTGAATTCAATTTTGTAAAGTAAATAGTTAGATGAAATTAAAAAAATTTATGGTATGCATTATAGACATTCAAAGTGCATGTGCCATTTGGGATAAACTAATAAAAAAAGCTTGTGACCATGAACAAAAAAATCTAGGATCCTATGATTGTGACGAAGTTGCAACTAGAAAAACATTCCATATGTTTTGTTCTTTGTTTCAATTTTATAAACTATATAACAAGGTGCATTTGAAACAACTAAAAAAACAATGAAAGCATTAAAAAACAAGTGTGGATTGGGATGAACCAATCAAAGAGGCTTGACCTTAAAGGTTGATCCCAAAATAAAATAAGATCATCCTAAAAGGGCTAGCATTTACCTACCTACCAAGGTTAAATTTTACCTACTTACATGCCTATCTACCTACCTAAATTAGGTACCTACCTACCTACCTACCTACCTACCTACCTACTTAGGTAATATGTAAGGACATAACTTAGGTAGCCAATAAGTAGGCAAGTACATAGCCTAGGTAGGTAGATAAGTTATCTACCCATTTAAATATTTATATTTAATTCATTTTGACCAAATTCAATTAGTATGCGACACAACGATTTTTTTATTACACCATGTCATGATTAAAACCATCCAAAATGGATAACCAAAATAATTTTTATATATATATATATTTGAAATTAAATTATGTTACCATGTGACAATTAATAATTGGCCTACAATTTACTTGCAAATAATGGGAAGTAATCATACTTGTGTATGTGTCAACGAATGAAACCACATTCATTGATTGTATATTTCATCCTTGTGGAATATGTTGACATCATGCTAAGGTTGACATTTGCAACTACATGTTGGGTGCAACTAAATTTATGCAAGTAATGGAATTTTAGTTGTAAAAGTTGGTTGAGATTATTTTATAATCACAAAAATGTTTTTCTTTTATTTTATTAGTAATCTATAGGGTTTTCAAGACTAATGTGTCACACTAAATTTACACCAATCATCATGTTAATGTGATGTCTAATTTCCATTTGTTGACTTAATGATTGACATTGATTTGACATTGACTTAATGTTCTTGTGAATAATTTATTAAAAAAAATTTGGTTGAAAGTATGATTGGGTGACATTGCAAGGAAAATCACATTTTCATTTTATTAGACCATTAAACTTTAAAAATTTATAGGAAACATTTAAAAAAGGGCTTTCATTAAAATTTTTTGGCAAATACTTAATTAGATTGTATACACTTTGAAACTTTAATCAAATCCAGAATATTTTGAATTTTGATGTTCCTAAACATTTCATAATTAAAGGGTTTCAAGAAAATAATGTTGGTTTTCTTTGAATGTTTTTGGTTAGGAACTCTTTTGCTACATATTTTCAGGGTTTATATATATATAATAATTTGCAAAGGTATTTTAGATCATATTCTATTTGGTATTTTATTAGGTAATTAATTGAATGAATATAATTTAGTTGTGAATTTCCAAAATTCACATTTGTGATTCTTGAAATGGCCAAAGAAATTAAGAATATAAATTTGTAATGGTTTTCACCTATTTTTTTTCCAATGAAAACTTAAAATTGTATATTTTGGCATGTAATGGATAAAGAGGAGAAAAAAATTATAATATTTAGAAGAAAAGACCCATGAATATTAATTTGCCAAGTTTAATTCCTGAACCATTCTTTCAAGTGGTTCCTTATGATATCACCCAATCATACTTTCACTAGTTTACACTTTACAAGTAAATTCATTTTGTTATTATTATTTTATTCTTGGGATTGAATTTTCGTCCAAAGGGGATTGAAACCTAATTCACATTATTTGAAAAAAAAAAATTCAAATTGTCAAAATGTTAATAATCAAATTTAGATGGACTTAAAACTTTTTTGTTTTATTAGGACTAAGTATCCATCAATTTTGGAAAGAAAATCAATGGCCATATGGATAGAAACCCAAGTCCACCATGTCCACCCAATCTTCCAAAACAAAATTGAAATCATCCTAATGACATCAATAAGGTTTTTGTTTTTAAAAAAAATCAATTGCCATATATAAGATATCAAGATCCACTTCCACTTCACCCAATGACAACTAAAACTTTGTGGTGACATAATTTCAATTGCATTGGGGTAGCTAATTTTAAGCAACCAAAAATAAAGTTAAGTTAATTTGACTTAATTTGACCCTATGTTAACCCTTAACCAATGTGACTACTTAGGTTACATCAACATCAAAACTAATGTGACATGACATGAAACAATTGACATTGATAACCATGGTAATGTATTGTAAAATGTCTATCAATTATATTTTTGAAATAATAAACATTTATATGGCTTAAATTGAATTCATGTCATTTTGGTAAAAATATAAACAATCCCCTATGGGGGTGGAAGAAGAAAAGTTCTTTTTACAACTTGTGTGGAGGTTTTGATGTTGGGGTTGGGCAACATACAAAGGAGCAAATGTCAAAAGCCCAAATGGAAACATGTATGTTAAGGTGATTCAAAACCTTTTAATGTGTGAAATGCGCTTGGCACAAATAAGCCATTTCCTCTTCCATATGTTGCAATGAGTTAGACAATCTAATGATGTTTGGGTTCTATATTTGTCATTGAAAAGTTAATAGCCACATGAAATAGATTGCTCTAATGGTTGTCTATGAAATTTTGGAGTATAATCAACGCATATGATGGTGTTAAAGCATTCCCCTCTTCACGAGGAGAGGTGATTTTGATTTGGGAGTAGATGTGGTACATCTAAGGTGCAAAAGGGGAAGTGAAAGGGGTTTGTGCATGCATAGGGTAGGGAAGATAGTGAAGGAATTAAGCATCCATTTAAAGCTTGATGTTAGCATGGCATCACTAATTTCATTATGGAGAAAAGGAATGAAAATCAGTTCAACTTATTAAAACCTTGATTTATGTTCAATATGGAGGTTTCATATTTTCAATGATCTATTGTCAATGTGCGTGTGTGCATGCACATTGGATCCTGATTGATAGAAATAGGTGCAATCCATGTGTTGCAAGTGTTGGTGTGTGATTATGTGATATTGAATTGGTGTTGTGAGTTAATGTGGGTAAAAGGACATTACAATGGACTTTTTTGGATGTCCCAATGCCTAGTGTCCTAGGTTTGACAAATATTTATATTACTACATAATTCCCCAAATAAAACATGAAACAAATAGAACATGGTGTCAATTTATTGAAACATTATGTGATTTTTCAATTTTGAAAAAATTACACCAAAACCATCAATATTCAATCAATGATGGACTCAATTCAAGTATGTTCAAGGTCCCTACCCACTTATGAACTTATTCTTGTGTAGCCATTCTATGAGAATCACTCAAAACTTTGGGGCATCTTACTTCAAAGGTCTTTAACACTTAAGGTTTAAAAATATGGAAAGAAAAATCTGAAGTGTCTTTTCATGATTTCATTGAATGACTTCAAAATATCCATGTTTTGCAAACTTCATTTACCTATATAAACTTTTTTTTTCCATGACTTGTCGTGTTGAAAATATTTGGAAAGGTCTTTAGTAATGTTTATTAGGGTGAAAAAACAATGTTAACTTCGACATCATTTCATTATTTTAGTGAAAGACCCAATTTCATGGGGTTCGCTAGGCTCAAAATACATTAGAAATATGGGCTTTTGATGGATTCTCCATTGCATTAAGTGGTCCACACTCTAGTGTGTTTTTACCCATGTATTGTTAAGAAATTTTAATTGTTCCAACATTCATGGTGAAATATTTTAAAAAAAATTGAAAACAGGTAAATTACATTTTTAAGAATATTCCAAACCCAATAACAAAAACCAATGAAAGTGATAAAAAGGGAATTTAAAAATGAAATTTAATGTTAACAATTTAGAGAAGAGTAAGGGGGCAATAATGAAAAAGTATGAATTTGAGCACAAACTATATAACAAGATTCATGCATAGAACCTATAAGTGCAAAAGTGTGTGTGAAAATGTTTATATTGAACATGTCATGAATCATATATTTATGTGTGGTGGATGTTTGAGTGAATGAATATGCGTGTATAAATATTGGTGTGTGCATGTGTGTACATGAAATATGGGATGTTGATGGATAAGGAAGGGAATGTGTTCAAGGTAATATAGGAAGAAAGATCTAGCACATGGGCTATGGGGGATGGGGGTGTTACATATAGAATTGGACAAAGGGAATGTAATCTCCATAGTCTCCATTTAGCACATGCACAATAAGTTTGAAACTACGTTTAACACTAATCCAATGCTATAATTGGGGTCTAAATTAAACCCAATTAAGCTTGCACAAGAGTACACCCTTGGAGTTTTGAGGTGCTTGGATTTATTGATCTTGTATTCTTTTCAAAGATTATTAGGAGAACATTTTATGCAATTTTATCAATGGTGGAAAGTTCATTCAAAATTAGATGTTTAACTTGCTGAAATCACACCCAACAAAAGTATTTGGTTAACCATTGTCATGCACATGACAATTGCATTAGAATACATTAACATGCATTATTCAAACATCACAATTTTGGTTACAAATGGTGTTTTCACTAAACTTTGCTAATTTTAATGAGGACAAGCCAAAATTCAATGCCCAGTTCTATTCCTTTTCTAATAACTATTTCCATATTCAATATGTATATGATGCCAAATCTTAGGATAAAGACATATAACCAATTGAAGATTGACCATTTCAAACATTTTCTTTATAAAACAATCAACATAATTTATTTTTTACACAATTATTGATATACTTAAACTTAAGCCACATCATACAAAACTATAAACATTCAATGAAACTTATGCAAACTTCATGATATTTGGTGCCCAATCTTTCAAATCACCTTCTCATCATTAATTACATGAAAGGTTGCCTTACATGGCATGCCCAAAACACAAACCATAAAACCCATAGTGAATTCATAGTTTCACATTTCAAAGTTGTTGTCATAATGTTCAACTTTGTCCTTTTCACTACAATAAAAACATAACTTTTTTGCCCTTAACATTGCAACTAAAATGAATGTATAATCAATGTTGTGAACAATTATTGAAATGTTTCACAATATATGTTTTAACAAATTAAAACATTAGGTATGTTTGGCATGACCAAATCCAAATGTATTTTAGTTATATCAAACAACATTAGTTATATGTGGATTGTGTGGCACCTACATGATGATGATGATGATATTGATTTGATTGAATTGTCACTCGAACAATGACATGAATAATATGTGCACAACATAAAACACATGGTACCTATGTGGAGACTGATTAATATTATATCAACATAACTAAACTATGCCAATCAAAGTATGATGAGGACAATCAACATGTTAACACGCATGATTAGTTTGCTCAATTTCTAAATTAAATATAATTGAATTTTTTTGCAAAAATAATTATACATAATTATAAAACCAAAAATTTGAAATTGTATAAACAATTTATGTACTTGAAAAGTAATTTAAGTATGGAACTACATAATTTATACCATTGTAAATAAAACCATACAAAACCAAATGTAATTATAAAATAGAGTACATGTGGAATTTTTTATGTAATTTCGTATGTTAAATTTATTTCATAATGAAATATAGAAAGTAATATATTTCATGAAGGATATTGTAATTGAGTTATTAAAATAAACTAAAATATTATAATTAATGTATGGTGTAATCACACCAACCAATTATCAAAGCCAAAGCAAACATAACTAATGCTCAATTTTGAATGTTTTCAAGTCAAAATTGGTACTAATGTTGTAAGACTTCTTTATTAAGTTTACATGATAATGTTTTTAAAATATTAAGGAACATGTGGAACAATTTCTATTGAATAAAATGAGTATATAATATTTTTTAAAATTCATAAATGGGTGCAATCATAATCCAATGAGCCAAAAATGGTGTCGAACTGCAAAAGAAATAATCAAAATTGGATAAATATTTGTGTTTTTCCATTTAAAGCCATAGTAATCATGGCAAGTTATTGTTTTTTAATGCATATGAATGTCAAGGAATTCAAATAAAAAATTCATTTGATGAAGTTTTAAGTTTAAGTTTTGATTTAGGACCTTTAAAAATGAACATTGATGCATTATACAGGAGTCAATTTTGCAAAGTCCTATCAAAAGGACTCATATAATAAAACACATTTGATGGGAAAAACATTAAGAGGATAAAAACCTATTAACCACATTAAAAAAACATTCATACCTTAAAATATGTGGAATTTTAAAACTTAAAAAATTCAAAAAAAGTCCAAAATTGATCCAAAATTTAGAACTTCAAAAGTCTTTTGCCACACATAAAGGGGTAAATTGTACATGATGTGTTAAGAAAAGTTGTAGTTTATTATACAAGAAAATGTAAAAATGTAAAAAAATAAAAATAAATTATGATTTGAAATTATTATCATTTTTAACAACAAAACACTAAATTTACAAGGAATCAAGACATTTTCAAAAATTCATATTTATTAAAAAATGATGAAAAAAAAAACATGTCATGTACTTGGACAACTATAAGCATTTATATAAAAAGTTGCAAAAAAAATTGTTCCAAGATTCATTCATATGAAAAAGTTTTTTTGGGGAGAAAAGACATATAGTCCTTTTCTAAAATAATCATGTTGGCTCATTGTATCTCATTTGCACCCAAATGATAAAACGATGTAACCAATGTTTTTGCTATTTTTTTCATTTGTTAATGGAGTCGAAATGATTTCAAAATGACTTAATCATGTATGGTATTTATCTACACCTTTACATAATAGCACCTTTGGCCATTGTATTTTTATTATGGATTTTCTATCATTACCTTCTATAACCAATCATAATCGACCACATCATCTTAACAAGTAGTCCCATTATTTTTTAAGTAGTCACTTAATTAGGCAATTGTGGTTCCTTTTATTTTATTTAAACTCTATAATGTTTCAAAATTTGCAAATAAAAAAACTATAAAATCAAACTAAATTATGATATTAAATAAACTTGAAAAATCAGATATAATTTCAATATTTTTATATTTAAAAAAAAACTCAAATTAAAAATTAAAAAAGTTGCATTCAAATATATAATTATGAAAATAAAAAAACTCATATACAATCATTGTGCAACTATTTTTTGGGTATTACAACTAGTGTGCAACTATCCACTTAGAAATACAATGTATTAGTAAATAAATTATCATGTCAAAAAAGCGGTTAGTTATATTATAGTTGCAAGTGAGTTGAAAATGGGTTTTTTATATGGTAATTTATACACATCGTACATACATATGTAGTCAACCATGTTTGACTTTTTCAAGAGTTACATTGTAGTTGCTTGTAGCAAGTACTTTAGAATTGTTGTAAATTTACTATTAAAGCAACAATTAAATTGTAATTAGGTACAACGTACATACATGCAATCATGCCACATGTCCATATTTTCATCACCCATTATGGGATACATTTACAACTAGTTTTTTATTATGATTCCCATTGATACAATTAGTATAGTCATTGGTGTGTCATTACTAAAGTACTACAATTCAACTATGTTATGACTATAATATAACCATTTATAACTAAATAAAGATACATATTCATCAGGTATTTATATCTTCATCATATGTGCTTCATTTTGATTGATTTAAAATGTTATAGGAATGCTACCTCAAGCTTTAAAAATCATCTTTGAATTGCAAAGGAAAAGGAATAATGAAAAAATAACAAGAGAAATAAGCTTTCCAACTTACAAAACACATTTTTTTTCTTTTTTTTTCTTTGGACCCCTCCTACATTCAAACCTCATAACTAACTTATTTCTTATTCATTTTAAACAATTTAAAGTGCTATAGGAATGTCATTTAAAGTTGTACGAATCATTTTTCAATTGTAATAGCAAAAGAACAACATATAAAGACTTTTCAAGTGTTTGGGAACTGACATTTGGAACGTTCAGTGGTTTATTTTTGAGTTTTTGACCCCCTCTACTTTGGGGGCCCATAACTTTCTCAATTTTATTTCATTTTTGATGATTTTTAGTGCCCTAAAGGCACCAATAGGAGGGGTTCAAGTTTTGTTTAGACACCATAAACAATGGAGCTCTCCCTTTTGATCTAGCTTGCCTTGAATGTTTAAATGTTATAGTTGCAACTCAATTCCAACTAAAGAACAACTAAAAGATTTAACCCATATGATTTATTTTCGAATTTTATGTTACAAACTATATAAAAAAGGCTTGTTTTCTTATATTTTCACATTAAAATGCAAGTGCCATTTTGGGATGTGTTCAAAAAAGTTTAACCTAATGGCAAAACATAAAATTAAAAAATAAAATTTCATAACTATTCCTTAGTTCATTTAATCTTGTGTTTTCTTACCTAGTTACCTACTTATGTAAGTAAGTAGGTAGGTAAGTCCTACGTAAATACATAGGTATGTAGGTTTAAAGACCTACCAACCTACCTACTTATGGTTATGTATGACCTATCTAGTTACTAAAATAAATATTTTGAAAATATAATTAATATGCCATGTGGTAATTTTTTATTGTGCCACATGTCATAATCTCAGACCATCATTAATAATCATAATGAATGATAGAGATCAATATTTTGAAAAAAAAAAATTATGTTGAAATTTTTTCATAGTGCCACATGTCATATTTTAATAGATGGATGACAATCAATGACATTAACATGACATCATGGGTGTAGTTATAATGGAGTTGCATAATAGTTGAAAATAAGTTGTTTTAACATAATTGCAATTGAGTTACAATGAATTGCAACTTTACAATTCATGCAACTTGTTCATTAACATTCATAGCGTAAAAATATAGTGAGTTGCAAGGCCAATTGTAAAACACCCTTAGTTCTTATAATGATTATAGTCAAATTGGACCCATAAATTATGTCATTTTTAATCATTTTTTTTCTCATGGAAGCCATGTTTTGGCATAATGAAGTTAATTAACAATTAACAATATGGTAAGAAAATAATAATAACATAAATTTATATTTATACACAAACACTCACACACTTAAGGTTTCACAATAAATCATGAAAGGTCTAGTCTACACATTAAAGAAAGAATGTAGTTTATTTGTTTATCCAATTCATAGATACACAAAAAATATGACGACCTACCAAATTTAGCAAAAAAAAATCTTTATTATATGGAGTCTTAATTGTCAATAACACATTGTGACAACACATTAACAATTTGATAAACAAAATAGAATTAACTTTTCTAAAAAGTTAATGAAAATTTAATTTGGCAACATCATGATTGAACATAGAATAAAGTTCAATCAACATAGACATGACATGCTTAAGTTCATCAATCATCATTAATCACATGATGGATGTGTTAGCAAGTCAATGGCTTAAATGATTGATCAAATTTTACTGAGCCCAAAATTGTTTGGTGCTTAAAATGACATTAGTTTTAATTAAGAAAAGACAAGGAAAATGGCAACATTTGTTGTAATGTATATAGTTCACATAATTGAATAATTTGAAAGTAAAATTGATTATATCAAGAAGGGATTTAGATTATTGGTTAAACCTACTAGGTTTTTGGCCTCAAAAAACCAATGGCTTGAGGAGGAGGTTCCCATTGTGGAATGACAAAATTTATCAAAAATGAAAATTTCATGGGCACCAAGTTTATTTAACAATACATCAATGTAGTTGTAGCTATTCTTACTATTGCACAAAAAATAGCCACATATACATGTGGCAAACTAGTCCACCATAAGTAGAGATACCCTATCAAATTTTGTGAAAATTAATATAAAATCCAAAAAAGAAAATTCTCAAAAATTTCATGAAAATTTTGATGAATTGTACAAAAAAATTATAATCCATTTTGATGACATTTTATAAACTCAAATTCAAGCAATGAAAATGTGAAAACTAGTCCATGTTGTCTAATGTGAGCTATGGCTCACATTTCATAGGAGGAAAAAAGAATGTTAATAACTAAAAAGTAGTGCAAAAGAAAATTTTGTCCAAATTTAGGATTCTAACTTTATTCTTGAATGGTAATCTCAAGATATCTTATGGAATATAGCACAGTGAAAAGCAAAAGACAAGAGACATATTTTTAAAAACTAAAATCAACATATTTCAAAATTCCATGTGTCAAACATGAATTTTATTTTCAAGTGTCAAAATGACCTCATAGCCTAAAACTAATTGATTTTTTCACTTGGCTACCAAAATTGACCATCCCATATGATATGTCATTGCTGAATGTACTTTGGTAAAGGAACATCATTTTACCCTTGTGGCAATATCAAATTGCCATACTCACATTCCCATTGTAAATACTTGATAGGATTAATATCCTTGAACTATGAGAAGTACCAAATCATCTAAATTTATCACATCTTTGGTTTTCATCTTATATTTTTGGAAAAAATTGCACTCCCAAAGTTTTTTATAAAAAAAACACTTGGGGTTAGCTTGAAATATATATTTTGTGGGTAATATAACTTTAATTTTTTCATTGGTCCTAGCTTGGACAATTTTGGTCGATTTAGACAAAAAAATATTATTGTGATATTTGGTTTTTAGTGTACTACTAAATGCCCTGTATGTTCAACCTCCACATGTAACTTTTTACTTATTGGAAAATCTTTTTTTCTCCTTGTCTTTTCTTTCAAGTTGTGTACTTGAGTAGCAATTTTAATAATACATACACATGACCATAACCATTTCTAAACTTTAAGATTCACATTTTGATATAAAGAAAGAATATATGGAAGACTTGCAATTGGAACTTATCCTAAAGTTTGCCTGTTAAAACAAAGTTTCCATAAATATTCTAATAATTACACCTCCCAATTGGTAGAGCCTCAATATTTATGTTAAAAGAAAAGGTTTTGAGTACCTCTTTAAGCAAGAAATTCTAAAATCCAAAATTTGGGAGAGGGTTGTTCCAAGAATATGTTGAAGTTCTCTTCTTCACTTGTAGATGAAACTAAGCTTTCAAAATGTGACAACTTTTGCTTATTTATCATAACCCTATTCACCAATTCATAAAGGCAACCAATGTGAAATTACAAGAAATGGCATGCTCTTATACTATAATCCCAGCCCTTGCTTTTACATTTATGTTCACAATAATTAAATGTCATAAAAATGCACCTCACATTCACACCCCATTACAATCCTAGTCTCCTGAAACTTACATTTAAACATTAGAATTGCATAAGTTGATAAGACATGTTTTCATTAACACCCCATTGTACTTGACCCATTCCCTTAAAAAACCTACAATTAGAGCAATCAAATGACTGTAACTAATAAAATACACTCCAAATTGACACACAAATTTGTGAACCTAACCCCTTAACACCTAGATCAAATAATTGAAATCTAACAAAATTATATGATATTCTCATCTTATTCATCTTCAATCACAAACTTAATATCCCTAACATGTGTAATGAAACAATTTTTTTTGTACAAATTGATGAATATGTATCATCCATTTTGAAACCCCATTACAAACCCAATTTGTTACATTATGGGGACAAGTCCAAGCACTTAGAAACAAAGACCATCAAGAGAGCTCATTGACATGAAGTGGCAAAAGACAAGGAAAAAAACAAAGAAGGAAAAGAAGAATGTTTATTGAAGAGTGGAAACCATTTGCCCAAACAATTACATAATCATAATTCACATGTAAAAAATGAAATTACATTGCGAGCAACGTGTACATAAGTGTACATGATCATGCACTCACATCTATATGAGTGTAAACTGTCATCGACATTGACATTAAGTACACTAACATTCGCAACACTAATAACATGTACCTCCATAGATACCAATTATAATCTTGCTTGATAAGAAATGTAGCCATTACATAGCCCCCAAAAACCATAAATGCAAAAATAAATCAAATGAATGATATTCGTCCTCTAATATTTTATCACATAATCATGAGTCCATGGAGGTGCAACCTAATTAGGGTACACAAATTAATCCCATATGAACTTTGAAGATAAGCACCTTAATACTCTCATAACATTCATTGGATGGGTGACCCTCCCAACATAAAAATATCACAAATTTTGCATGGGCCCATGGGTCTAAATTTGCATAGACCTATGCATAGAGTTTACATTTAATTTTGAAATTTTTGTCATGCACTACTACCACATCGACTCTTACAATAATTTTTGTCATCACACATATAATAGACAAATTTGTATAGGCCCATGGGTCTAAATTTGCATAGACATGTGTATGTATAGAGTCACATTCAATTTTGAAATTTTTTTGTCATGCAACCACATTGATGCTTACAATTATCATTGTCATCACACATATAACACATAATAGATGAAATCCCTCAATAATAAAACATATCCAAACATCATTGTTTGATGAAAATTTTCATAAGCTCTCAATATGTTTGTTTCAAAAATGTTACTATAAACAATTTATTTGAAGGGAAGGGGGGTTGTCCAAAGATGCTTTTCTAACCCACCCATTCTTGAACTAGTGTACTTTCAATGGAATATCCTTTGAAGTGGCCACTTATTAGCTCTATTTATCTCTTGCCATTTAATCATGTAACCTGGGTTACAATTATGTCATGGACCACATACAGTTAGAAAAAGCCATTTATGTTATATACCCTCCTCCCATTCAGAAAATTGTACCCAATTTAGTTGAATGTAGGTAGGAAGTGAGTCAGTAATATTAAATAAATATTTTATCCTCCAGATCAGCTTTTTTTTTTTTGGTGATTTTTTGCCACTTGACGACAAAAAAGAAAAATAAATAAAATCTAGTGTGACTTGTACAAAGGATTTTTATTTTTTTTGAAAAATATGTGCCAAAGCTGCCACATTCCGAGGAATTTTTATTTTTCTTCCCTGAAATTGCCAGATTTTAAAACAATTGGTTGTTCCAACAGGTCACTAAAACATTATAGCAGGATTCTTATTTAAATTTTCTTTTAAAAACTTTCATCTCGGGCTTTTAGCCAAATTTGGCTAATTCCTCTTGTGCATGGTCGAGAGTGTGGCTACATCACAAAATTGAAAATAAAAACCCCGGCTCCAGATATCATAATCAGGCACTAGCTGAATTGAAGAATGGTCAATTTCAATTTTATTTCCAAAAATTACCCACCTTATAATAAATCATTAAAAAATGTACAAATAAGCAAACTTTGTATAGTATTTGGGTATAGAAATCACTAAAAATATATATAAATACAATGATGCTATAAAACCCTAAGTGTTATGTGTTGGAGAAGTCATCTCACAATGCTAGAACATATTTTGTTCTCACAAATTATTTCAAGTTTTTTCTATCACTACATGTATGTATGTATGTGTGTGTGTGTGTGAGTGTGTGTGTGTGTTTTTTTTTTTTTTTTTTTTCTTTTTTAAAAAAAAAAAATAAAATTTTTTTAAAAATTTTTTTAATTCTAAAAAAAAAAATTTTTTTG
>Ga0116231_10005004_pt1 | contig 26450 bp, 16 predicted proteins | sample S1TSphgellanicum_2_FD_89695 | JGI IMG/M metagenome (GOLD analysis project Ga0116231, IMG submission 89695) | Host-associated microbial communities from peat moss isolated from Minnesota, USA - S1T2_Fd - Sphagnum magellanicum MG | ecosystem: Host-associated > Plants > Peat moss > Unclassified... | reverse complement strand
GGCTTGATGACGGGACAGATTTTGGGGAAGCTTTTTTTCTTTTAGCTACTGTCCGTCCCAATTAAGGGGATGGATGAAATGTCCGTCCGGCTGGATGATCACAAAATAATAATAAAAATAAAAAACACATAAAAATAAAAAAATAAAAAACTAAAACGTGAACCAAGTTTAAAGAAACCGGGGGACTTCACAATGGCCGAAGGTCACGGGCACCCACTAGTGAAGTTGATTTGCTAAAACATATTGAGGTCACTAGTCACTAGTCTTGCATGTCCCAAATCACCATGCAAGTATTCTACTTTTGAAAGAGCAATTTTGATTTCCTTTTCAACTCCATGCATATTAAAATTAAAAGTTCAATGAATAAATGGTATTGAAATTTGGTGCAAACAAATAATTATAATTGGTTGAAATATGTGCCTACTAAAAAACTAAATAATAATAGGGTGGAGAAAAATAAAATTCCCTCGTCTAATGCCCCCACAAAAAAATATTGTTTAACATAGGTAGTCTAGAATATTTACAATTAATGTCCCCCTTGAGAGTATATATGTATAAACCTATTGAATGAGAAAATATAGTAAACAAAATAGTCCATGACCCAATACATGGACAATTGCACTTGGGGTTAGTTAGGGCAATTGGTGAATTTTACATGTGTGAACAATCATATCTAAAAACAAATAAATATAAGCTCATCTAGCATTTTCATTAATCCAAAATCTAGCATTTTTTTTCATCCAAAATCTAGCATTTTTGTAAATATCCAAAAACTCTTAACATTTACTTAAAATTTTAGATTATTATTTGACCAACATAAATGAATTAGGCCAAGGAACACAAGCTTGACCTTTTGTTATTCCATAATGAGTCACCTTTAAAGGAGAGGGGGGGATTGTGAAATGATGAAAATATAGTTTGGAGGAAATTGAAGGTATGTTAAATGTTTATGCAATTTTAGGTTTAGCAATGAAATATTTGACTATTTTTGTTATAATTTGTTTCATAGGAGATACAAAAAAAATTATAATCATCTTTTAAAAACTATCACATTTTGCATCATAATTTTCTTACACATTGAAACAAAATTTTATGTTTTGCATATTGTTACACTGGTTGTCTTTTTATATTTGTTCAAGGCCATTGCCATGATCATCTTCAACTATGTATATATATATATATATATATATATATATATATAAAATTTAATGGCCATTACCAAATAAATCAATCCATCTATTGATTTGGTGGATAGTTGAAAACAACCTTTTACTAAACTACCACCTCCAAAATATTATTGGCATTAACAAACTTCCTAATTGATCTATAGTGGAAAGGCAAATTGAAAATATTACATCATCAAGCATCTTGCAACTTTTGGATAACACGACTACATCACAAAGTCATCTCTTTAACTATTTTGATGATAGCGTTGTAGGGATGAATGAAAAAGTTGAAGTTAGATGAATGAAATGTTGTGCACATTTGCAACTTTGCATCCAAGTATGTTTGTTTTAAACCATTTTAGGTTACTTATATATCTAGGTTAGGCTAGTTATTATAGAGGTATACATAGATCTATATTAAACTACTTGGTACACCTAATTATATATACTTAGTTTAAGTATGTAGGTGGTATAAATTAAACTATTTGCTTAAATAGCCTAGTTTAAGTAAGTTTAACCTTTGTGTCATGTGGCCTAGGTCTAAGTTTAACCTTAAGTGACATGTGGCATAACATAGGTTTAAACATAAATGTGTTGTGGTCTATGTGATTTAGGCTTAAGTGTCATGTGGCCTAGTGATATAGGGTTAACCTAAGTGTCATTTGGCCTAGCCTATGCACCTCTAATACTCTAGACCCAACATCCCTGGAGTGATTCTTAATGAAGGTTGTTTAGTGAAAGCAATAAAACACCAAAAAAACACAATTTTAATGGATTATTGGGGGGGAAGGTAACCCTACTTTCTAAATAAAAACACCAAAAAATGAATAAAAACAATTGCAAGTTGAAATTTCAATCGTATATCATAGTGAAGGCATGAAGGTAGCTACCTTCCAACTTGCCCTTGATACCTCTACAATATTGAACTGGTCCTAAAGGCTAATTATTTTTCTATAGCTATTACCAACCTATTCCATTTTTGTTGCCCTCTTGGTTTTGCTATAGCTACCATCCAATGGTTTGGACATATTAATTAAAACTTAGATATAATTAAGATTAAGATGAAAACTACAATATTTTACATTCATAATTTAAAATGAACTACTTGAAAAAAGGGAAGTATAGAAAAGCCCTTAAAACATCAAAAAACCAAATGTACAAACTACCTCTCCTTGCATTTAAAAAATCCATCTCCTTGTATTACAACTTTTCAAGGGGTACAACCTTTTCATCTTCCCCTTGGATCCTCTAAGATTACTCACACACACATAAAACAAGGAAGAGAAAATTCCATAACTTAAAATGTAGAATCAAAAACCCAAAAAAATCTCCCCCATAAGCCACAAATGCCTCATCCTCTACTACAATTTAAGCCTTTATTTCAATTCCTCCACAAACACCCAATTAGTGGCAAATCACTTGCCCATTATCCTATCATCAAATACTAACTACCAAGTAGCTTCATATCCTCTTTCGTAAAAGATGAAAATGTAACCTACCTTTAATAATTAGGAAATTATTAGGAGGCACATGGACAAGGATAGCTAGATTAAGATATTTGTCCCCTTAATAGCGCCACATAAATTATTTGAGTAGTCTTAAAATAGGTGGCCTAGGTCAAGGCCTAACCTATGTGACATGTGGCATGGCTTAGGTTTAAGGTTTAAATCTAGTTTCTGTGTGCAATGAATGGTATAGGCATAGGTGCCACATGGCCTAAATGGTCTAAACGTAGGTGGCATGTGGCATATGTGGTATAAGCGTAGGTGGCATGCAACTTAGGTGGTCTAGGCCTTAATGGCACCTTACTTAGCCTAAGTGCCACATAAGTTACATTAATTAATAGGTTAGGTTAAAAAATAGGTTGTAAGTTAAGTTAATAAATAGTAGATTAGGCTAGGTAGCTAGCTAAATAGATATTAATAGGTAGTGGCAATGACTAAATTGCAATTGGGTTGCAAACATGTTGCAATAGTGTTTATCCCATATTGTTTGTTTTCCATTTCATAAAGTACTAAGACCTAACATAGTGCCACATAATCTACATGGGCTATGTCATGCTGAGTTTAACTTATGTGGCTTATGTTTAAGAGCCATGTGACCTAACTTAGCCCTTCATATCAATGGCTTAGCCCACGGATGTGAATGCACCATATGCCATTGAATTACTAGTTGAAGTTTTTGCTTGACTTAGTTGCAACATAATCAAACTTAAAATTGGAAAGTTGATGATGTCATGCAAGGTGAACAAATGAAATTCATATACCTTAAAGTTACAATTGAAATTGACCCTTAACTATGATAATAAATGTCATTTGTAACTAAAGTGCCTTAAAGTGAATATTGTTGCGGTGTTTACACATGGCTAATGTTTGTAATTAAAATGTGATTTTCAATTTGCACTTGTTGACTTTGATGGTTTTCAATTGTGAATAATATATTTTAGTTGCAATTTATTTATTTTTTGATTTGGTTTGTTTTTATCAATTACAAATTGTAGTTGCAAATGTGCAGTTTTCCTCCTATTGTTTTTCAAATCCATCATTGTGATCATCTTTGTTTGAGGCCAACAAACGAGAATCGATTGTTGGGGTTGTCTTCATGTGTTCGTTGAAGGCAATTTCTAGTTTGACTTGTAAACAATGGATCCATTGAAATTGTTTCAAAACTTCAAGTTTTTATTCTTAATTTTTAGGACTAGTCCTCCATCCCTAGGAGGAGAGTGTTGTCATGGTTGATGCTCATCCCAACCTAATACACTAAGACCTCTTGTAATCCTTTCTAACTTGTCCCCTTGCACACTTAAGTATAAAGAATGGGTTTTGTAGTACATGTGCAATTTTTGACAAAAGTAACCTAAGCTTTTGGAAAGTGGGCTTGTTGTCATAAAACCAAAGAAGAGGAATATGAAAAGTGAGTGGGAAATTACCCTGTGTACCAAGATGTTCTCAATTTTGTTGGTCAAAAGTTGTGTGAGTGGTAGGTGGGTGGTTACAAATGTTGCACTACAAATGGGCATGAAATTGAAAATAGGGAGAAGCTTTTAGTTTTAACGCTTTATTCATTAATCAAACTTAAGTAGGAAGGAGGTGAAAAGGCAATGTATGGACATGTTGTGGGTGACTATTATTTTAATTTTGATTCTTTCCATGTGAATAATGAAAGGATTTGTAGGCCAAATTGAACTCAAAGGAACCAACAACATTCTGAAATAAACAAATTTCAAATCATTTTGAAATCTTTTTGCTTGAAAAAAAGTCATATAAAAGAATATTTTAATGAATTTTTTTGCAACTTGTTATTAAATATGAATGTATTGCATTAATATATCATATGTTATGATTTAATCAAATTATTGGATATATATGAATTTTCAAAAGTGTGCATATTGGTGTTTCGTCTTTAAAAAATATCACAAATTCAATTCATGCATGTGGTAAAAGACTTTTGAAAATTTCAAACACATTTAAACTAAATCTTCACTAGATTGCACACTATTAGTAATAATGTTCTCACAATTGAAAGTAAAATTGGTTAGGATTTCAAAAAAGTTATTATGAAATACATAATATAATGATTGGTTAAATTTCAATAAAATTTGATTTTAATTTATGCAAATTTTCAAAATCCTTTTCAACTTAACCTTATATTCTACATTCTTGACAAATTGACCCTTGACCTTTATCATGATACACATTATCATACATAAGCTTATCATCACATGTAAATTGTAATTGCATATCCTAAACCTTGATCCCTTCTCACCATCATTTAACTCTAATACTTTAAGCTTCAATTCATCACACATATATCATATTTTGCACAAATACATAATCAAAATTAACCATTGTTCAATGAAGACATCAATGCATAATTTAATGAATGAAATTATCATTGAATATTTGAAGCCACAAATAATTAAAGTACCAACTATTTTCTATCAACAAATAATTTTATGATTGAAATTAATATGATTTATATAGTCTTTCATTAAAGTTCGATGCATTCCAAGTCATAAAAAGGAACCAATCCAAATGTAATAACTAATTTCACAAAATTTAAGGGTAACAAAATAAAATGAGATTTATTCTTTTATTTGAATAAAATTTCATGTTGTACAATTCATACATATTGAAATTGAATATTTTGTTAGGGTCCATTCAAGGTTAGGGTACCAAAAAAGGAAAAAAATACTTGACTTTTTAAAGTTACTTTTTACAATTAACATTCACATGAAACAAACTTAGGTGAGAAAAATTGAATAGTCCAATATAAGATAATTCATGTGTTAGTAGTGATTTTTCACATTCATATATAATTGTGTATGAATATTTTGATTTAATGCTAAAAATGTAGAAAATCCCAAAATGAGTTTCAATGAACAACTAAACATGTTTTTTGGCAAGATTATTTCTTACACATGTGACTTGCATCTAAAGCTATATATTTTGAACCCATTGAACATAATTATTTTATCAAATAGTTTTAAAAATGAGTTCTTTGCCTAAGGTTGTGCAAGAACTTCAAAATAAGGTTATGATGAGTTCCTTGAGTTCAATTCACAAATGTGTTACACTACACAAACCAATGTTGAACATTATTAGGTTGATGCCCAATACTAGTGAAACTACCAAAATCACACACATGAAAATATGCACACAAATATTTCATATTACAAAATTCTTTCATTCACAAAATGTAAGAATCCAAGTTCAAAATGAACACAAAGAAATCACAAACTTAATGTTTACAATGCCTCGTACTCCTTGGGTGTGTTTTCAAATCTAAACATGAGAAATGAAATTCCAAAACTATAGATTGAGTATAAACCCTCCAAACACACAAAATAATTGAAATAATGTTCACATAGTGCCACCAATTTAATACAAAATTCAAAACATTTCCCCAATGGTCTGAATAAAACCCAATTTGAACAAGGTTTGATCCCCAAACCTTGATCCAAATATTTAAAACAATTTGAATTTTACAAGACCCAAATTGAGAGTTCCATATTGGAACTTGAGAATCATGGAAGGGTCTCCCTTTCACTCCCACACTTCCACTTCATGTGAGGTGTATTTGTATTCACTCCATGTTTCAATCTCTTACACAACGATTTTTTGTTTTGGTTTCATCTTGAGAATTGGTCACACACCTTAGGTAGAAATTAAGGTAACAACATTTCAAAGTTTTCCCCACAAACTAAAATGACTATAGGGTGTCAAAAACATTAACTAAACACTTAACATGTTTTTTCTTCGTTTCTTTTACTTGTTTATCTTGAACTCACTAAACTTTGTATCTCCTTCCTCCCGTAGTTGTAGAAAATATTTCTTGCCAAGTTGGCTTAACAAGCTCAGATCTTCTTTAACAAGCTTGCATCTTGCATGTAAAAATAATTATTTGATAACAAAAGTGAGTTTCCACCCACAAAAAACACATTAAAAAAGTTCAAAATGGTTGCAATGTATATTGCACCCTTTAGCATAAAAATTAAAACTATCATATATGGTAAAGGTAGTAAATCTAACCTTACCTAAAAATTGCCAACCTATTTTGATGTTAGAGTGATTCCTTTAATTACAATATAAACAAGCCCATGGTTTGGAATTTTTTTCTTGAAATTTTTTGCCCTAAAATATTATCCCAACTTGGTTAGCATGCTCTCAAATTTGCTTTCAGTTATTCACAATCTCTTGGCCACAATGAACCCAGGATGGATGCTAAGTGGTGAGGAAACAGTTTTCTGTTGGGTTCCAGTTCCCTCCTAGTTAACCATGGTGGTTAGCTCAGCTGCTTTTTCTAACTACCTATTCATTTACTAACAACTCACAAGCAGGTCATTAGCAGGTAGGTAGTAAAAACAACCCTTACTTACCTATGTATAAATCTTCTACCTACCTAGTAAGTACCTATTTTCTTACCTATCTACCTATTTTCTTACCTAGATAGGTAATGAGACCTATTTCCTACAAGAATTGGTTACCAAGGTGAAACCAAATATTACTTAACTCAGTTGAGGTTCATCCACAAGTGAGTAATAATAGGCATCCAATGGATGGTGCACTAGTGGTGGGTGTTGGTTAAATCTTCAGCCATGGATGGATAGCCTCTTTCTTCTTCCTTGGATTAATAATAATGGCTAGCAGCTCATACTACTCAAGTTAAAAACCAATCATGGTTTGGCTCATAATTTTGTTGCAAAAAGGTTTTGTTGGCCTAACATATATCATTGCTTTAACTTATATTCTTTACTCCAATGATTTACTTTTGGCACAAATTATATTTCATTTAAAGAAACATTTATTACTTTCTTTGGGCATATGTGTCCTTCATATTAAGGTGCATTCACACTTGATGCTAAGTCAGTGTTAAATGAAAATCTAGGTGGCATCATCCTAGGTGGCACCCAATGTTAAATTGAGTTATAGCTTAATGTTAAATGAATGTTTGTTTAAGCTTAATTTAAGCTTAAACATTAAAAAATTCATGGTGACTAGGTTTAAGTCCTGAATGGCTAGCATGGTGTTAGGGGACTCAACACTAGAGTCCCTAACGTCAAGTGTGAATGCACACCTTTAGTAAGTCTTTTTATGAGGACTTTAAGATTTGCCAAAATTTGTCATTTTCTTGACCCAAAAAAATTGATATTTTTTGGGGAAAGTTTTGTTTTTCAAGTGTTAATTCCGATATTTTTGCTAAATTTCTGGAAAAATTCGCCAAATTTTCGGTGTAAAAGAAATTGGGGGAAAAAAGAAAGAAAAAAAGAACCCTGCTAGTGATGGAATTAGATTACCTACCCTGTCACAAATTTATAAAAATTAATAATTAGTTTCAAAAGATATCCAAAAAAAAAAGAAAAAGTCCACTTGCATTGAGTTCTAAAACCTATAATTGTCTTTCAAGGGAAAATAAGCACATTTGAAATTTTTAAAAAAATTCTGTTCTAGTCAAATTGCTTTTATTTAAGTGATTATTGACACATCTACCTTGAAATTAATTTCTTGACAATAAATCTTATTCTAACAAGTATCTTAAGAAGACAAAAGAAGAATTATGGAAATTCAATATATTTTACCATGCAAAAATTATAATCTTCAAAAAAGTCCTCTAAAACAAAACCAATATCCTTCAAGATATCATAACTTCAGAACTAATCTCAAGTTTCAACACAACCCAAAATATCATCTTTCAAAAATCCAAGTTCAAAAATAGACCTATTATTATTATTATTATTACCTAGGGGCCAAAATCCTTAAGCTACTATACTCTATAATGAATCTAAATACAATATCCTTGCCATGGTATGTAATGCCAATAATTTTATTTTATTTTTGATAATCTTGCTTGAAATAATGAGAAAAAGGAACTTGATGTGGCCAATTTTACTAAGAAAAATAAAATAAAATAAAATTTCAAGCCTCACATTGACAAAGCTTCAAGGTTAAGTTCATGGGTTTCTTAGTGTAGGGTTAAGCCTGAGGCAGTCACTGGCCTTTTTCAGAATAAGGACCCATGCAAGGTGGAGCTGAATGTGGACGAACGACATTCCTATATTTGGTTTTCAGTGTTTAGCCATAAATATAGAAGGTTGATTATATGCATCTGGTTTATAGCCAGATTTGATTAAATCTTCGTAGGTTTAATCGCCATTTTTCTAGTTCCTCCTATGGATGATCGCCATTTAGGCTACATTAAAAAAAACCCTGCTCGTGGACTACTCTTTGAACACGCAGAAGGGCAGACGAGCTTGCTCGCAGTGCGCGCGCGCGAGAGAGAGAGAAAAGAGAGAGGGGTGGAGCAAGCAAGCACGCATGCAAGTTGTTAGAATGGGCGACGTGATAGAACAGGCGGAGATTGGACCAGGAGACGAAGAGCTAGATGCGGCGTTGGAGATGGAATTGGCAGCTTCTTTTCTCAAGCATCCCTCCGTGTCGCTTCCTCCCGTGAGTGTGTGTGTGTTTTTTTTTGCCTTTCCCCTGTTTCAGCCAAACCCTAATTCTTCCCCTTTTTCTGAGAACGAGAGATGCAGGACCGAACTAAGTAGTTGCTCATCAGTGTAGTGTTTTGTTTTAACAGCGACATCTCTGAAGCCCTAATTAGAAGGATTTCAAGGGAAGAAAACTCGTCGGCAGATGATCTTTTCTTCTTCTTCTTCTTCCTTTTTCGTGGGCCATTTCATAGCATTAGTGCCAAGATGTCCTCGAGAAGATTAGAAGGAGATTCTACCTGTCTTTTGGTTTTTGATGGTTTAATGACGTTCATAACTGACAGCATACAAAAAAAATTTAGCAGAGAATTGAACTTTGGAATGTTAGGTCTCTGTTAGGGTTTTCTTGCATTCTTTTTCAAAGGTATCAAATTCAGGAGGTAGGAAGATGTAAGGTAACATGGCTGCTTGATTTCAGGGATTAGAAAACTGCACCAATTATCATGTCAGATTTTGGATATAGACTGTCAAATGTATTTTAGTTACAGTTATAATACTTTGTGGTCAGATTTCTGTTACAGTTATGGCATTGATTTGAGCTATAAATCACACTGCTTGTTTGATCATTTGGTAGGTATATTGTCTAAATGCCATTGCCACGGATGCAATTAAATGAATGTATCTCCTGGCATCCGGTTTCTCTTATTGTTTAAGCTTGTGATTTACAATCCTTGCACAGTTTATTCATTTGCTTTCACTCTTGAATTCTGCCTTTATTCTTTGGTAATTAAGTGAGGTTGATTTTATTTTTTTTTATCAGCAAGGGATGTTGAAAGGTTGCAGTCTTTGTTCTGTTTCAGGATGCTGGGCATGGCACAATGGATGTTACAGGAGAAGCAGTTTCTCGGGAGGGGTCTTCGCAGCTAACTTTTGCGTTTCCTGGGTGGGGTGTTGACATCTCTAGGGATTCCAAGTGGAAAAATCCTTCCATTTTTAGACATGCAAGTGATGTGTGCTCTATTCCAAGCAATTTCAAAGCTAACAAGAGCATCACAAAAGAGAGGGGTTGGGAAACACCTGAATATGATGGAGAGGGAAGCCCTGTTGATTTTCTGGATGATGAGTTGCTTGTATTTGTCTTCAAGCACCTGGACATGAAAGACTTGTGTGTGACCATGCAAGTTTGCAAGCGTTGGCATAGTGTTGGGTCTCATGATCAAGTGTGGGAGGCGTTTCCTCTGTCAACCAATGCTTCTAAGGTCCTGCCCAGGCATGTTATCTAATCTTTCCTTTTTAGTTCAGAAAAAATTACTAATCAGGGCTTCCTCTTACTCTTGTCAACCTTTGCATCTTTACAAGGCAAGGCTGGGTTGTGTGGGATTCTTTTCTCATTTGTGGACTGCAGTTAGAAGCAAGTTGGCAGCTTTAGGTGTCAGTAGAAAGTTAGTGACTTTATTATTGGGTTCCTAGATTGAGAATAGAATTACCTCTGAGTTTGGCTATTGGGGAAGCATAGATGTCATCTAGTATGTTTTGGTTCACAATTCTTGAAAGAGGTAGCCATACAATGGACCAATTGTTTCTGAGTGCAACAACATTATTTCATCTTCAAGAGAACTGAATTTTTTTTCTTGAGATCTCTATAAATTTTGATTGTTTATTGTGGTAGCAGGTGGATCCAAGTAAGGAATGGAATTCTTGCAAAGTCATTAGGCCAGCGCTTTGGTGTTTTCCTCAAGGGGTATGACTATGTCTGGCATGCAATTAGTGCATGGTGGGACTCTGGGAAGCCATGTAGCAAATTCACATCCACCTTATTCCGCTCACTGATTCAAAAGCTCACAATAAATGACTGGAGCCTTCTTTATGAGGCTCTTGGAGCTGCATTTTCAGACCGTGCTGATCACATGGCCAGTGCACTGTTAGCTCAGATTGAGAATACACAGAGTGTGCACATAGCAGATGAATCACAAGTTTCCCAGAGCACAGGGGACCAAATATTCCTTGTTGGAATGCCAGGAATCCCACTTGAAGATTCTGCAGTTGAGGCTCAACAACACAAGAGCAGCGTTGGCAAGTGGCGAGCTTGGAACAGTAATGGGAGGAAATCTGTTGATGAGCTTGAATCTCAGGAGTTATGGCAGAGTGTGTGTACTCTATGGATGAGATACAAAAGATGGCTTATGCTTATTGTTTCCCACTGCCCTGAATTGAACCATGAAGTGATGGCTGAGCGGGCACGAGGGTATGTCCTCTTTCTGCTTCCCCTATACTTCTTACCGAACCATCCAATGCCCATCAGATGCCTCCCTTCACTTCCTAAGTTTTTTAAATGCCCCAATTTTGCACAAGTGGACCCTGGTGTTGGAAGTATGTATGTGTTGGAACAGATTATTGCATACTTCTCCAAATCTACTGTTAGGAGCTGATAAAGTCAGTGTTGAGTAATGGCATCTCATCACTGCTCTTCATGATGAAGGTGATGGTCTGACGCTTTGTGGGTGACACTCATAAGGTTATGACTGCACTCATTTTTGTCATTTTTAGTTTTTCCATCACTGACAGAACAGTTATCTGCTAAGTGTTGTTGTGGAGGTTTTCCCTGCAATCTCATAGATGTATAGTTTTGCCTGGATGAGAAAAGGTTTTTCATCACTAGATTAGGAACAACGGCAAGGTTTTAGCTCTCTTGTGAACTTTCCTTGTTTGGATTCAAAAGTTCTTACATTGTCTGGCTGGTGTGCAGCTATGCATTTGCTGCAACCCCAACAGTTTATGATAAGGGTGTCATTTGCTTCAGGTATGGTTTATTGTACCAAGTTCTGAAGCTGCCTAAAGGCATCAATATATGGAAAAAGTGATCCATCCTTTGCTGGGTTCCTGGAGTCATTGAGCAGTATGAAACCTCATGTTGCTGCTGTCAATCACCCTAGTACAAGATTCTCAGGTGGATGTTTCCGGGGAGGTCATTTACTGTGAGCTGGTCTCTTCAGGGATAATCAGATGTAAAATTGATGGTGATGGGTTTAGGAGCCAAGTCGTCCTCAAATATGGACTACGGAGTATTTTGCAATCAGTTTTTCATGGACTCATTGATGCAAGTGCAAATGAATCAGCATCTGATACAGAAATTGATCTTTTGAGGTCACTATTTCATCTCCTCCAGGTGCTATTTTGATCCCACATAACTTTTTCCATTTGACATTTGTATTCTTTTGCCTGCAATTCTGAAACCCAGAGGTAGTTGACATATTCTGGTGCAGGACAGTGGGACTGCTTGAGGCACAGTATGCTAGGAATGGGGTTAATTGCAGCGCTAGGATGTTGTTCGATGATGTGTACTCACTTACTACCAAGGAACTGGGATTTTGCCAATTACTTCAATCTGTTTACCAGTCTTGATTCCTGGTGATTATTACAAGTGTTTTGTATTGACACTTGGCTGAATCTGTAGCTGAAAAACTTTGTTATGCAAACTGTTGAAGTCCTTATGAGAAAAGATTGAGTTGGAGGCACTTCACATAAAAAACAGCATGAAATTTAGGCTGTGATGGTAGGCTCACATTGTTGTTATTCTTGGAGACCAAAGAGAATTGGAAAGTCTAAAGGAAAATAGGAGCTGATTTTACTTCTTTTGTTTTGTTGCAGGAATTGGATGTGCCTGATGATCTAACTCTCCCTCAGAGAAGCTTCACTCGACAAAAACTTCGCCGCTGCTTTCGCAATGATGTATCCTTTACACACTTGCACACACCCGAAAACAAAAAACGCCTGAGACCTTCACACATTCCCCCATCATAGTTTTTTTGGTCTGGATTTATCTCTCTCCACTGTTGCTACTTTTGGAAACCCTCCATTCACAAAGAACTTTTATCAGTTGAGGGGTGCTACTTTTGGCAGCCCCTCCCACTCTGAGTAGAGGTTTTATACCTCATCAATGTTGAGGATGGAATGACTATTTTGGTCTGAGGGCAGGTTGCTGCTGTAGGAATTGAGTATCATTTGGAAGCAATTATGGTGTCAGCATTGGCTGTACTTATTGCATGTTCTGTGCAGTTTGCAATAGAATCCCTTGGATGGCATCTGAATGGTAATTTATTGACGGTAGAGTAAACAGATGCAAAGTGGAGTTTGCAGTAGTTTGCATGCATGTTACCTCTGGCATGTTTGACTACCAACTTATAGATTAGTTGCCCTGTTCACGACTTGCAGCCATTCAGGTGTTGGTTCTTTCCCTTGATGTGGACCATCTGATAATGAATTTTTGTGAATCAACCACTATGTAAAATGTGAAAATTAGGAAATAGAATGTCAAGCTTAATATTCTTTAGGTCAATATTCTGGAATTTAAGGTGGTGTTCCCAGTATTTGGTACATCATGAGGCACAATATAATTACCTCCTCCTGATTCACAATGGGAACACACTGGACAGTAGTTTTGGACCTCATAATATTTATTTGTCTGCAAACTAACATTAAAGAGACAAATAACTTTGGGGAACTGAAATCATCCCCCATAAATCATGGATTTAGACATGCAAAAATAGCACAGAAAGACAAAACTCAACTCTTTTGTGTGGGCTCTTTCTTCCTTCCTTCAAACAAAGTTCCTCCACAATAAATCCAAACAGCACAACCTGCACAATCTTTATCTGAACCTTCCTTGGCAATGTAGTACTAAAACCTTTGCCTGGATGAGCAATAATCAAAATTGCATTTTCTCAACTCGATTAAGCAGCAACCTTAGCAGCACTGGCATGCTTCCTGGCCTCATCCACAATAGACAGCTTGATACCTTTGCCTCGTGGTAGAGAAATCCAAGGCTTGGTTCCCTTCCCAATGGTAAAAACATTCCCCATTCGAGTGGCAAACTGGTGCCCCACAGCGTCTGTGACATGGATAATGTCAAAGCTACCCTTATGCTTCTCACGGTGCTGGATGACACCGATGCGCCCTCTGTTGCGGCCACCAGTCACCATGACAATGTTGCCAATGTCGAACTTGATGAACTCCACAACTTTGCCAGTTTCAATGTTGACCTTAACTGTGTCATTCACCTTGATCAAAGGATCAGGATACCTGTCCAGAGATATCAAATAAGTGAATGAGAAATTTATAAAGCCAAAGATAGACTTGGGGAGACAACCAAATGAACAAGGGCAATGATCACTCAATTTGCTGAAAGATACAACAGTAATGAAGCACCATTTTTACCTGATAGTCCTTCCATCAAAGGTTGTGATGTGTGGAACACCCTTCTCACCAAATCTTGCAGCACGAACCTTGCAAAGTTTGTACTGCATTCCACACAAAATGGCCAGTTTCCAGAAGAGGGTCTTAAATCATTAATAAGACCATGGCCAGTCTGCTGACAGGGAAACTACAACAGTGGAGAGCTCCAAAGGTCTTTGAACTGAAGTGTACACTTTCAGGATCATTGCACACTAAAGCATGCCAAAATTCCACCATACTTACAGTTCAAGTATGAGGCAAGGTTCTACCACAGTTTGCAAGGGCACTACATGGCATTGTTGCTTAATTCGACAATCTCTTGTAGGTTCATAGTTTTCTAGTTAACCAGACTCATTTTTTGTATATCACACTGCAGCCTTCTCATTACACTTCATACTGAAAGTATTCCAGAGCCGCATGTTCAGATTGTTTGGGATTCCAATTGAATTTTCTACTTGAAATCACCTGAATGTACAATGTAAGTCTCTGTGAAAACTCAAAACATGTGCCCAGTCAATTAAAGAAAATGCAGGTAAAACCTTGGGTGAACATTAGATATCAGGAGAGCAGCAAGTACCTTAGCCTCCTCTGAGTCAATGTGGTGGAGGGTAAACCGTCCCTTGCTGTCATACAGCAATCGGAAGTTCTCATTTGTCTTGGCAATGGAAATGACATCTGCATAGGGGTAGACAGAGCACTATATGCTTTGCATCACACATACAAGAGTCCATATGATACTTCTTATTGCCCACAAGGCCACATAGATAGCTTGACTACATCCACCAGAAAGAAACTGGAAAGAAACTACTGATGGGACATCCACAAGGTGAAGCCTCAACTTCAACTGGTAGGTCAAAAGAACCCACCCATGAAGCCTGCCGGATAGCATTTGTCAGTACGGACCTTGCCATCGATGGCAATAAGACGTTGCATCACAATAGCCACTACTTCACGGTACGTGAGGGCATACTTCAGTCTGTTCCTCAACATAACCACAAGTGGCAGGCATTCCCTCTCCTTATGAGGTCCAGGTGATGGTTTTGGGGCCTGTCACAAACACACTCACTTTGCACCATGAGCACTCCCATGATTTATCTTTCACACTTGATATCACAAAATTTCTGCATGCACTGCAGTTTTATAAGTCTTTCTATTGCAGGCATGGTGGCTACATCTCTAAACTGCATAAGAATACTCTGAGAGATTATGAGATATGAGTCACATCAGGCCTTCCCACAACCACCTCAAAAGCCATCATTGGTTTTTACTGGCCTCTCCATTAGTTTGGTTGGGCATATGCTGTGATTCCCCTATCATGTATTTAGTGATTTTTTAGCTGTTGCCAATTATAGCACATCAGAAACAAACCATTGAAAATCCAGCAACACAATTTTCTAAAATTACACTTGCAAACATAGAATTCAAGGTTCTCTTTCCCAAGTTACTAACTCTGGAACCTCATTCTGTAAATTGGCACTATAACATGAAATAGAGATAGTTTTCCTATGGTCTGTGGCAATGCTATATCTATATGCATCTCATTTCAGAGTTTTGCCCGCCCATGAAGCTATAAAAACCTGTTCTGAATGAGTTTCTACTGATGCCTGGTAATGTAGGGATGAAATGGTCAGTCTTAGATTCATGCTGTGATAAACAAAGGGCATGAGTACTAAAGTGGGTTGGTTGCTTGACAGGTGGGACATCATCAGTATGGTGAAATCACAACCGCACTCAAATGCTCAGACAGCCACCATCAATTCACAAGTCTCTTCAGTCTACACAATTTCAGATCAATGATAAAATGCAGCCATGGTTCTTAACTGGGAATGTTGCAAACTAATCTGCTGGTGGGCGGGTGAAAATGAAGTTGGTACTCACAAAGGCTCCACCGAGCTTATCAAGCATCCAATGGCTTGGGGCATTGAGCCTCTTCAAGTGTTTCTTCAAACCTCGAGCCTACAAGAAACCCACATGATCAATCTTCAGGTCAGAAACTTTCCCAAGGGTAGGCCATCATTTCCACGACCCCTCTAACTTCTTAGGGCGAACTCTTAGGGTGAACTGAGCAGACAAACATGATCACTGCCAGTAGACAAAACTAGGGAAAAACCGGCCAGAACCCATAGGACTGAAGTAAAATTTATAACCATTGTTCTGCTCTGAACTTCACACCAGCTACAAAGAGCACACACCCATAGTTAGCTACATCAAAGACTCAAGCAAAAAAACCACACGCACACATACGCGCACGCATAAAATCTCTCTCTCTCTCTCTCTCTCTCTCTCTCTCTCTCTCTCTCTCTCTCTCTCTCTCTCTCAAACTACACGCTGGAAAGAGACCCAGCACTCACAAACAGCAATCCCTTCACAAAATGCTTGAAACTTCAAAGACACATACGCGGCAATACAAAGTACCTCCAACAACCTCCCTTGGGAAAGGGGGGAAAAAACAAAAAAGCATGGCTTCTCATTACTGCAACAGCCCGATACAAACAGAATCAGACAAGCAGGCGAAAGAGACCTGAGGGAAAAGGGAAAAAAAAAGAAAAACGTACCATGATTGCGATCGAAGCTCGCAAAGGACGGCAGCACACCTCCTCCTCCTCCTACTCGCCTGCTTCACGAAGCCGAAGAAGTTTGAAAGAGAGAAGAAACCCTAATTTTCTCGAAGAAGTTTGAGAGAGAGAGAGAGGGAGAAAGTAAACCCTAATGTGTCGCCGCCGGTTTCTGCCTCCTCACAGACTTCATTCGAGCTCACCCCATCCATTCAGGGATCTTCATCCACATGCACCCTCTTATATGAATCGAACTTTCCTTGACATTTTGCTTATCAAATCAAGAATGAAAAAAATATTAATGAAACAAAATGACATATAATAAAATATTTAAAATTTTATCTTTTGAAAAGACAAAATTGATTACAATAAAATTATTATGTCCATAAACAAAATTTAATCATTGTCACTAGAAGTGCGAAGCAATGTGGAGCCCAAATATGATACATAATTTTGGATTCTCGAGCTAATAATGTTCAATGGTGTGCTATCACGTAAGCCAAATGCTCCTCCACACATCAAATACGACATGATGCTTTAATGTCAACATGATTGGAGCACAACATTAGTAAAACATCATGTGCTTTGTAGTTCATTTTTTGGATTTATTTTCAATTAGAATATAAATTGTTGAAAATTGATGATAGATTGTCTTATTATCATAATGTAATCCTTGGATGGGTTGATTAGTGTGTACATTCTTCCTAATACATAATAAACTTGTCAAACTTATTTTCCAACTTTGTTAGATCCGTGAACAAACTTGTGTGTCATGGGTGTTTGTCTAAAATATCTCACAATTGCATTACTATGTGTAAAGAACAATCAACGTATGTTGAATATGTTGTAGAAAGGTCTAGGCACTTGATAACACCATAACAGCTTCTCAATATCAAGTCCAATGTTTTAACAACAACCGTTCAAATTCCAATGAGGATACTATTGATAATTGTCATCACATTTCAATTCATCCTTCATTCAACTTAAGTATTGAATCATTTATCACCATTTATTTAGTGGTCCAAATTACATCTTTATACATAAATATATTACCCATTGTGACAATGCCTAGTAGCAATTTCATGCACCAAAATGTGAACTTACGACCCATAGAAATAGGACAAAATATCTCATTGAAACAAATTGAATGACACATGCAAAAACATGTACACAAATCAAGCTTTTTTTGGGTTAGTTTTTGTTATTCAAACCATATTCAAGGTGAATGGAATTCCAAGAACAATTAATTACCAAAAATAAATCTACAATAAACTCTTAACATTCTAAAAGTAATACATGACATATTTTGGTTCTACACACACCATGGAACCAAGGAATGAACTAAATGCAAAGTGCATTGTTAATCACTTGACGTAATCATGGTGTGGAACCAAGAGCCAAATTTGTCCTAAATCATCCCTAGTTCATGTCAATTTATTTATATGTTGCCAAAGATGCTTAACATGATAAAACAAACAATAATGTTTACTTATGTAACCACTTTTAATGAAAATCTTGATGTTTTGATTGGTTATTAGGTTATGAAGGTTTTTGGCACAAGTAAACATAATCATTTGGGACCTACGATTATATTTTTCACCATATATTTGGGTTGAATCAAAATCTAAAATGTTATTGCATACTTTTAAATGGATGCATTAAGTTCAAGATCACACCTAAGGAAATAGGGTGAAGAGGAATTTAGAAATACTTGCTTATGACCCATAGAAATAGGACAAAATCCCATTCTTGACAAAAGCAATTATAACTTTGAATTGCTAATGTGTTTTTGTAACCTGCACATTTGCACATCTTTTTTCAATCTTTGTAATATCTCTTTAACTAAACCATGGCTTTAGGATAGTCACAACAAATAACATTGTGTTCAATGACAACATGTCCATGTTAGTTATGTATCCATATAAAATTTAGGTCCATCCTTGAAATTATGTGCTTTGGTTTATGAGAACTTCATATTTGAGAATCAAGTTTGCCCAACACCTAAAGACAAATAACATTAACAACTATTTTGTATTTTTATTGTCCCCTAAATAGAATACACCAACAATTACTTGGAAATAGTTTCAATCATAATTCAACCACAATTATGACAATAAATTGCACCCATTACTACAAAAAAATTGTAAATTCAACAACATTTAGACTCCACAATGGGTACAAACATTGTTATCAAAACACAATTGACAATGCATGCACCTTATCACACATTACAAATTGGATGACAAGTTGTTGCATTTTCATGTGCATTCATCTTTATGAACATTAATTTTGAAACAAAAAGGTAGAAAGGTAGCAATCCAAAATGTTTTATGTGCATCAAGTGATGAATGACATTTTCGTGTTGTTTTGGCTCTAATATTAGTTGTATTCAATTTATTATCTAGTGTTTTTAGGCTTATGGTGTTTCATGTTTGAGAATACAATTTTTTTGAAAGGTTTTGATGATGTGAAATAATTTACTTAAAGCATTTCCAATGACACCATATAATACCTTGGCCACTTCAACACATGTTTGTTGAATTAATTAATTTTGAAAATCTCATTTTGAAAAATGATATATCCCCAAATATTCAATTAGATTCATTATTTTCCTTTATATTTTTTTGGGGAAATTTTCAACATTTTGAAAATAAGATAATTAATGTTGACCTAGCCCAAATACTTATAGGTAATAAGAAAATGGCATGTTGTTATTATTAATTTTTACATCTACTATTTTGTACAAATGCTTGTTTCTCCCCCAACCATAAACATAAAATTTTGATTTTTGGCTAAACAACCAACAACAATAGTTTGTTTAACAAAGACTTTTGAAACTCATGGCATGTTGCACAATTTTATAAGATCAAACTATTTTTTATGGCATAATGATGATATTTTCATCCAAAAAGTGGTATGCCAACCCTTTTTTTTGCTTTCACTAGATATGCTTTTAAAAAATTTATGTTCAACGTTAGAAGGTTACTAAACTAGTTAAAATAAAAACTTTGTACATGGAATGATGATGCAAGTACAAACAAATAGGTAAATGGTACTATATATGAAAAGCACTATAAAAAACTCACACCACATAGGCAATACAAAGTTTAACAAGTTTTAAGAAAATAAAAATCATTGTGTTTTATTATTATGAATGTACTTAGATCCTTTTATGTTTGTCCAAACAATGAAAATATAAAATTTTCAAAATTATTTTCCCATTCAAGCTTTGTCTATCACATCATAAACATGTTAAACAATGGGAAATGTTAAAAAATTATGCAATGGAAGTAAAATGTTTTATTTAAGATGGAACTTCCCTTACCATATTTGTTATTATGGCACAAAAACATTGAATGTTCTTTGACCCAAAAAAAAAACATTTTGGGAGAACAAAAACAATTTGAAGTTTTTTTGGATAAAAACTTTTCATGGCCACTCTAATCTAAGCACAAAATGAATCCATTCCACCTTGCATTTGGATGTTATTTTGATAAAATACCAAAGAAAATATATTTCAACAAAGGGAAATTTAAATAAATAAAAATTTCATATGTTTTTTGAACAAAATCAATCACCCATGCATAAATCCGACCCTTTTTTTCTAGTCCATGGTCCATAATTTGAAATTTTTTATGAGAACTAGTACCATAGTACCTATACATTGTTTATATATTAAAATCATCTTTAAAGTCATACTCAATCCAACCTTTTTTGTACCCTTCTCATTTGGTCACCCCTTTTTGTTGTTATCCATAAAATTTAAAAACATTTTATCAAACATCAAAATTCAACATGAAATTGTTGAATTTTGTTATGATTTGCAAATAATGCAAATGTGTTGGCAACCATCCTTTGGCTGCCTATCTTAAGATTTGCATTGGGAACCACAATTGAAACCAAATTCCTTTTAACACTTGTGAAGGTGCAAAAAATAATTTGATCTTTATTATGACATCTAATGCAAATTAATTAAGCAATTTAATTTTCTCATAACCATTTTGACTTGTTTTGGATCCATAATGAACAATTCTATCCCACGTCTAGGGTACTTTATGGATAATGTTATTATAATTATTCCTTGGTGAAAATTTTTAATTTTTAATTTGTGATAATAAACATGATTTTAGTGAATGCCAAAGAGAAAAGAATGTGGTTTTTTGGGGTGCATATGAGTGTAATGCCTTTCCTTGAAAAACAATGTTTCAAATGAAACACATAGTGTGAGAAATTGCGTCCGTCAAAACCACATTACCATATAACTAAAACTCAAAAAAAACTCATATACAATTGTTATGCAACTATCCCTTTAAAAATACGATGTATTAATAAATAATTACCATGTATGAAAATCAGTTAGTTGTATTATAATTACAAGTGAGTTGAAAATGAGTTTCATATATGATATTCTATATACATCGTACATACATATGTATTCAACCATGTTTGACTTTTTCAAGAGTTGCATTGTAATTGCATGTGACAACTACTTTAAAACTATTATAAATGTGTCACTTAAACAACAACTATGTTGCAATTAGTGTAGAATGTACATACATGTGATTATGTCATGTGTCCACATTTCCACCACCCATTATGAAATACATTTGCAATTTTTTTTGATTATGATTCCCATTGATATAATTAGTATGGCCACTAGTGCACCATTACTAAAGTACTATTGTTTAACTATGTTATGATTATAATGCAACTATTTATAATTTAATAAAGATACATATTCATCAGTTATTTATTTTCATCATATATGTTTCATTTTGATTGATTTAAAATATTACGGAGCTCTATTTCAAGTTCTAGAAATCATCTTTGAAGTGCAAAAGGAAAATGAGTAATGAAAAAATAACAAGAACAGAAATAAACTTTCCAATTTACAAAACACGTTTTTTTTCTTCACATGGTTTAACATGTCTTATTCTTATGTTCATCTAACCCAAGGAAATATGCATTTAATCATCACAAACCCATATTACAATTCAATGATTTAATATTTTAAAATATTAATTAAAATTAGATATACTTTGATGTATTATTGCCCACCACTATTGTGTGCATAGGATTTTTTCCTGTAGATCAATTACACTTTTGATTATGTGTTATTTCATTTGGGCTCCATGCCATTCTATAACACTAATGACAAGGAAATGATGAAAAAAATGAGTTGATTTCTTGGAAATTAAATTCCATTTGAAAAAAGATATTGAATGGCATTGCATACAATTTGAATTGAATTGAAATCAGATCCAATTGAGGAAAGACGAGTTGCAAATTGATGTAGAAGGTATTGAAAATCAATTCATCAATTCTATGATGCATGACTATGGTGTTGAAAAAAAAAAGTTCCAAAAAGACACATATGTGAAAAAACACCTTTGCAGAATCCTTCAAATGGTCTTCAACATTTTGTTTGGAATTGTCAAGGCAAAAGACCATAAGAAGGATCTTCTTTCTATGAGCTATGAGTTTCTTGTCACTAGGATTTCCTCCTTTGCAACATAATGATGCATTTACCAAATTAACATTTCTCCAATAAATAAAGATTAATAAATGATATGTGCCATTTTTGTTTTTTCATACCAAGTGATGATGCAAATGTATTTGAAATCAATCATTATGCCAAAAGTAGTGCCAAATGATAAGGACATGTAACCAATTGCAATGTCACTTATGATAAAAAGATGATTAATAAATGATTAAAAAAAATTAATTGTTATTTATGGTCATGGAAATAACCTCACAACCAAGGTGTTTTTTGGTATTTTTGGGTAAGGTAGGTTAGTAACCATCCACAAGAGGACTTAACCGAATTTGTCTATAGACCAAAGAGGAATGCAAAAAGATTTAGGAATCTTGTTATGTTTTGGTGACATGCTAAAAATTGTTGTCTAAATCCAATGACTTTTGGGACATTGTGTCCAAAAAACTCTTTTGTAGAAGTTGCATTGGCTTTTTTTTTTGATTGCCAAATAGCAAAATTCACCCAAAAAAAAAGTTTTTCACAACAACATTAGCTGGAAAGTTAGATAAATGATATTATTGATCACATGAAGACCATTTTTGTATAAAACAATTGAATTCAGAAATTATATATTGAATGCTTTTGGATGTTAATCTAACATTGAATTTGCATCAAAATATATAATTGTGTACATGCATGCATACATACATACATATTAATGAATTTATATGGAATATATATGTATAATTTCATTTTCAATATTTCAGAAAAAGAATTATGAACATTATGAAAAGCCCTAATGAGATTCAAATTAAAGCATTGAAAAATGAAAATAATGGTGGGATGGGATGGTCATTTGTGACTAGGGTTAGGAAATTAGTTTTTTCAATCAAAAACCTAAAATAACACATCTCATTTGGACAAGTTGTGTGCTTTCACATTGGGTTGTATAGATGACCAATTTCAACTATCACAAATTATGTAGTATAACTTTTAGACCAATGAATGAATGCTATAACTTAGTTATCCAAAGGAGCCTTTTCAAATGACATTGAGTGTAAAATGCAATGTTCATCATGCAAAATTGGGTTCCTTTTTTTTTCAAAAAAAAAAATCATTACTCAAAAAAAAACCATGGGTCATGACGATATTTACCTTTTGAAAACTTATTAACATTCAAATTTCCCAAATATATACAAATTAATGTAATGAAACCCAATTGCTTCAATTTAAGTATGCAAGTGTAAACACAATCTTGTAACATAATCATCAACACTTTGTTTTATATTTCAAAATTATTATGTCATTAAAAAAAGTCCCATATTTTGTCTACTTTGTTCATGTTTTCATGTATAGGTAGTTGAAATTGTGTTTAGGGTTGTTTTTTAATAAATTGTTATATCTTTTGTGCCCATAAATAATAACCATTATTTTTCTTAAGGTAGTTTCATGCCCATGACAAGCCAAGCTGACTAAAATTAATTGTCAATTTAAGCTATATATATTGTATATTTATTGTGATGTGCAAGGTCTCATTGCTCCCAAAACATGGCATAATGTTTTTTGAGAATTTAGTTTTGCCATGGATGAATTTGGTCTCAAGACTAAGCTTGAATGCCATACCTACCTTTTGTGTTGATTCACAAGGTTTTTTTAACCTATCCATTTGAACACATTAAACAATTAAAAAAAGGCCAAATGTGCAATGAATCACTTTTAATAACAAATTAGTGAAGCTTTGTGCTATTGGCTCAAGTGTGAACTAGTTACACAACTATTTTTTCCTTTGAAAATTATTTTTTGTAATTTAATTTAATCTTCAACTACAAAACTACTTAAAATTCAATATTTCTCACACCTTAGGTTTAAAAATTTCCAAATCACCTTCATTAAATCCTATTAAGGGCTTTCAACAATAACAGGAGCACGCCCAAATTTCCTTATAATTCTTAGTTTATATTTAAATGAATTTTGAATGAAACTTTTTTTCAACATTCATTAACTTCTCCACCATAGTTCAAAACGTTATGAAATCAACTCAATGCAACCAAAAGGCACTTATGGTTTGGGAGATCTCAACATGACAAACGAACAAAACAAATGAATTACCTTCCTTCATAGATAGATGACATATTTGATGTGGTTTGTCTTGTTGGCCCAAGTGTGAACATGACTATGTAAGTGTTCAAGTGTGAACAAGATCGTGAGAATAGATCTCAATTGTGTAAAAACTATTAAGATTAGTTTGAAGTGACAAAATTCACTCAAAATTCAAAAAAATTCTCACCTTAGGTCTAAAAACTACAATATCATTTCCAAGAAATCCCATTCATCAAAAGCTTTCCAACAACATCGAAGAGCTTGGACCAATTTTCCTTAAAAAAAATAGTCTTGATTTTATTGGATTTTCTTTGACAAAATTGTTCAATATTCAATAACTCCTACACCATAGGTTTAAACATTGTGAAACTATCTTGGAGCACCCATCGAGGGTTTTCCAAATTACAAAGTGCTTGGCTTGGGTCCTATGGTTTGGAACGTTGAATGAATACGACGGCATAAATTTATATGAATAAAATTTATAAATAAAAAATTAAATTAAAAATTTAAAAATATTAAAAATATTTAATTTATTATTATTTATATAAAAAAAGTTCCTTAATAGATAGACATTTCATGTCCTTTTCTCATTAACCCCTTCTTCAAAACATAACATTTCAATTGTGCTGATTACAAGAAATAATCTGCTACTAATTTTATGTACATGTCACATGTAAAAACCGTTTTCTTATTAAAAAAGATAATGCTCCAAAGAAGCTGATTACAAGAAAGAATCTGCCACCAATTTTATACACAGCCAGATATAACCACAGAGAAAATCGCAGAATCTGCCCCTGAAGCTGTGCTTAGGCTGATCAGTTCGGAGATACAGATATAACCGGAGATACGAGATCCGGATATGTACCGGGTAAGTCACATTTCACCCGTCAAAATAATGCGCCAAAAAAGCTGATTACACAGAAAATTAATCTGCTACCAACTTCATGTACAACCGGCTACATCTGGAATCCGTAGAATCCGGTGAAGAGGTAGTAGGCATTCTAAATTTATACACAGCAATCGCAGAATATGCGCTGTATTCAGGCTCGGGCTTCCAGATACGGTAAATAACCGGAGAGATCATATCCGGATATGCCCGGGGCCAGTCGCAAAGCGCCGGGTGAGCTCATAGCAGAGAGGTACGGAAACAACCGGAGCGATAAGATCAGGGTATATCAGGCCTGGTCGCAGAGAGCCGGTTAAGCTCAGAGGGACACGGTAACAACCGGAGAGAAACGATCCGGATATATCAGGGGCGAAGTAGAAAAGGCGCCCGTTAAGCTTAGAGAGAGAGACACACACACGGTCAGAACTCTCAGGACCGGTAAGATAATATCCGGGTATATCAGGCCTGGTCGCAATGCGCCGGTTAAGCTTGGAGAGGTACGAAAATAACCGGAGAGATAACATCCGGGTATAAAAGTCCTGGTTCCAAAGCGCCGGTTAAGCTTGGGGAGGTACGAAAACAACCGGAGGGAACAGATCGGGGTATATCAGGCCCGGTCGCAGAGCGCCGGTTAACAGAGCGCCGGTTACGGTTAGAGAGATACGGCAACAACCGGAGAGATACGATCCGGGTTATACCAGGTCTGGTCGGAAGGAACCGGTTAAGTTAGGGATAAGGTATATAACCGGAAATAGACGACGCGGACACATATCGGGGTAAGGCGCCGGTTAAGTGGCCCTTTGTATGTTTCCGCACAAGAGGTTGTGTTGCGGGATTTCGTCGTGACGAGGTTGCGTTGGGCGTTTGCGTGGACGATTTGTGCTGTGACGATTGTGTTGCGTTGTGCTGTTTTGCGTGTTTGGTGAGGACAGTCAGGTGATCTATATCTTTGTTGCACTTTTTTTTTTCTCTTTTTCTTTGGGGGGAGGTTTTGTTTTTTTTTTTTTTTGGGCCGGGGGGGAGGAGCTCAGAGGGGGCAAAGCGGCAGATGGACATAGGGGGGGTTTTAGGAAGGGCGTCGGGGTTGCATGCCAAGGTCAATGAT
>Ga0116231_10005002_pt1 | contig 26470 bp, 17 predicted proteins | sample S1TSphgellanicum_2_FD_89695 | JGI IMG/M metagenome (GOLD analysis project Ga0116231, IMG submission 89695) | Host-associated microbial communities from peat moss isolated from Minnesota, USA - S1T2_Fd - Sphagnum magellanicum MG | ecosystem: Host-associated > Plants > Peat moss > Unclassified... | reverse complement strand
GCTGAGAAAGGAATAGAGGGTGCGTAGAAAAATTACAATTCAGTGTTTTTTTGTAGGGTGGTTTTTGAGAAAAGGTTTTTTGGGAGGGATTTGGGTGAAGGGGGGGGGGGGGGGTTAAGGGTTTAGGGTTTAGACAATCTTGGATATGGGTTTTCATCGCAAAGGGTGGGGAGAGCTTTGCAATTTCATACTTTGTTGTTGTTGAGTTTTTCACTTTTGACACCTTCACATTATTGTCCTTTCATTTTGCAAGATAACTTTGTTGTCATGAAGCTTTAGAACTTTTGGTTCTTGTGCTTCTACGTTATTGCTTACAAAGCTTTCATTTTTCTCGTTTATGTGTGTAGTTCTAGAGTTGTAAGTTTGATGGTTTATGTCTATAGCTCTAGAGCTTCCAAGGTCTTGCTTATGCGTGTAGCTCTAGAGCTTCCAATGTCTTGATTATGCATGCAAGTCCAAAGCTTCCATTTGCCTTGTTATTGTGTGTAGCTCTAGGGTTTTCAGTTGACTTCCATCATTGATTCAAGGGTTCTAGTTTCTCGTTCCTTTGCAAATTCTATTTTAATTCAAGTACTAATTTCAAGTGTTATTCATAATCATAATCAAATAATTTTTTCTCAATCTTTTTTTTTTGTTTTTACTTTAATTAAATCATAGTTTCTAAGGTTTGGTGCTCAAATGTGCATGGTGTGGGTGGTGGTGTGTTGTGTGTTGTCCTTGTGCATTTTAAGGTTTGTTGTTCAAGTGTGTGCATAATGTGGGTGTTGTGTTGTTCTTGTGCACAAAGCCTATCCAGAACTTTGTAATGGTTGAAGATAGAAGTTTTGTTCTTGAATCCATGGGTGGAATCGATGAAGTTACCTCTAATGTGAATATATGTCAACCTTCTCACTATTTGTCAAATGTGAAAAGTGTCCACTAGCAATGTGATCAAAGTGATGTACTAGTGTTTAATAAGGCACATATTCAAGCTATGGAAATGCAAGCTTTGTTATGGAAACTACATAACAGAACTTCTATTTGTTGGAGTTTATTTGTTGTAAATAACTTACATGTTGATCTTGAAAATCCTCAAATGTTGTGATGCATCATCTATAGATCTCAACAGGTTTTTAGTAACATTCTAAACCAATCTAATTCAAATATTAAAAAGGGTTTGATCAAATATAACAAAACCAATTAAATTACTCCGATGAAAACACATGTTAATAATGTTTGTCCTCATTTACTTGCTAAAAAAAAAATTATATGAAGTGAAAGGGCAATGGTAAAGCTTTTTGGAACATATCATAGTTGACAATTGGGAAGAAAAAGTTTAGGGCGATTAGTTCTACCATTACCATTTTTTTGGTGGCAACAAACTCATACAAGAATTTTAATGAAACATGAAAGGGATTTTTAGAAGATCTTGTGCTTTATATTTGCAAAGGTTATAAGCTTATTTCAACTTGTGAAAACATTTGGTTATGCATATTAGTATTACAATAATGCCCCTACATTGTGTTTCCTTCTCGTTCCTCTTTTATGGAATGAGTGTTTCCTACAATCGTTACAAAACCATGGAATTGCATGTGCTACCACATTTGTCCTATGTAGTTACAATGTTTGCTAGTTTTGATATTTAGATGTTCAAAAGTGGCATTGACACATTTATTTTAATGATTAATTATCTAGATGAAACTTGGACACTTAGGCTTGCTATTATTGTGTTGTTTGAAGTGCATGAAACAAGCAGCAATGCCATGGCTTTGCAACTCCAATCTCTGTTGGACAAGTTTGGATTAATACACTATGAAATTGTTTTGTGAAAAATGAAAGCAATAATTTGGGAACCATGGCTATAACATGAAGATCAATAATTGATTGTGAGCTATTCAAACTTTTGCAGGTGTATGACAGTACTTGCTTCAAACATGTGATGTTTAAAACATGTTAATATGCAATGAATGATGATAAAGTTTCTATGGGTCTAATTTTGGTGAGTGTGAAAGATGCCCAGACTAGTTTGTAGAAAACAATCAATTGGACAAAAAAATCAAGAAAAAGGAAATAGGAGTGGGAAAAAGCTTGCATTAAAAATGGGATGTCACAACAATGAAATTACTCCAATGAAAATTATAATGAAAACCAAGTTTGTGAATAAAGTTATTATGGTTGAAGAAACTTTAAACTTCAAACAAGCCATTTTATTATGTTATGGGAGGCAAAAAACAGTAACATTGCAACAAAAAGTCCTTAAAGCCCAAATGTGGGCCATTGCAGAAACTATCACTCATTGTTTGAATCTTGTGGTGACGACATGCGCAATGAACCAATCCAAAGGCCACTGACTTTTATCATATTCTTTAGTCATTGTAATTAATTTACTTGTGGTTATGGATTTTGAAAAAGACCCCCTTGATGGCAATGAAATTTTTAACCTTTTTGATGTTGACCTTAGTATGTTGAGCAAAAACATGCAACAAAAGGTTGTGAAGCTAATTAAATCTTTTTCAGAATTTTTGAAAACCTTTGATTCCCATCAAGTTCACAATATGTGGTAACACATGCAATTCCATGGTTTTGATGCTAAATCCCCACTTTAAATCTTTATGAATTGTGGAAAGTTTTGTGGGGTTGGAAATAAAATCCACCTTGTTACTAAATATGATGTAAAAGAGGTCATCCCCCTTCTAATGACTATTTTTGATCAGTTGAATCCTATTTGTTGAAGTAATTGTAGCACCATGTGATGAACTTGTTCAAATTGAAGAAAATGAAAATAACGTGTTTAGTGTTGGGGCTTTAATGGAGGAGTCTTCACAAGCACTTGCTATTACAAAGTTATTTATATTTTGGAGGTTATCTATATCATAATCTATGTGTGTAGATCCTCTTGCTTGGTGGTAGACCCATAAAAGTTAGTTTTCAAATGTTGTTTTTTCAACCAAACAAAATTTTGGGATTCTTGGGTATCAAATTAAGATAAAGAGAATTTTTAACCTTGTTGGTGTTTTGACAACTTTGACTTTGAGGCATTATCCTTTACAAGTACAAAATCTTGATCAAATTATCATCATGGTAAAAACTTGGCCAAATCATTTGTGTTTAAACTCAAGGCTATTACAAAGTTCAAGGATTATATCAAATCTAAAGTTGTTTTAGCTAAAGAAAATTATAAGTTCATTGCAAATTTTGAATATTTTGAAAAGTTGAATGTTGATAATGATTAGGTAAGTCACCGTCACCCAATGTTTTTTTCTATTTTTAATTCAATCCATGTTGATGCTATAAGGTTGTTAAATTTATGGCTATGTTTTTGTGTGTACAAAACGTGTTGTTGAACAAGTTACAACAACCTTGTATATATTTTCAACATACAAAATTTGTTGTTGATCAAGTTATAGTTCAAGCTTGATATATATTTTGCATATTCAATTTTAGTTGCTCAACTCTAGCAAGTTTGCGGGTAGATGGGATTTGGGATGTTGGGGTGTTTTTTTAGGTGTACGTTTTTGTAGGTAACTTGTGTTATATTGGGTAGAATTATGTAAAGAACTAGGGTTCAATTCCCCCACAAGCTACTTGATTTTCAAGTTTGAATTTTCAATGTCATTGTTTTTTAACAAGTAGCATGTCAAGTTTGGTACACATAATTTATACGCATATCTAAAGGTTACCTTGAATTTGAAATTTGGCAAATGCATAACCAACAATTAAGGAAGAATTTCAAATTTTCAATAGATGCATAACCAACTTTATAAATTTTTTTTGAAATATCCATATACATATCTTTTGTTAAATTTTTAAAATATATATACCCTATTCATATCCTCTAGACTAGTTTAAAATACCATAACTAATCATCACTGATCTATTTCAAAATGTTGGGTGGATATTAAAAATTGTCACCAATGTTGGGTGGATATCAATTTTTTTTAACATCCATTGGTTTTAGTTTTTAAATGATTTTTTACTACTAGATTAGATCTTAAATTTATTTATTTTAAAATTAAATTATAATATCCATCAAGGATATCAAATTTCTTTTTAAAAATCAAAATCTGAATTTCATATTTTTTAATATATTAAAATATATATTTGTTAAATGTTCTTGGCAGTTTCCATAGCTTGGATAACAATGTTCAAATGTGAAAGGAAACAACAACTTTGCAACAAGAAATAACAACAACAATGCAAAGGGAAGTGAACAACAAAAAAAACAATCACAAAAAGACACACATTACAAGAAGACCCAAAAAAAACAAGATGAGCCCCAAGTGCGAGCTCAAGCCCCTTTATAGAACAAGGATACAATGCATAGGGCTTGAAGTGGACACATTTTGAATGGCTTTCAAACCTTGAAACTTTTTTTTTTCTCTCAAACCTAACTCTAAATTGATTATTTTAAACCTAGTCAAATCTAATCACCTAACTTGATAATTAGATATGAGTAAAAAAATTGATATTTTGCTTGAATTTCTCGGTTTGTGATATCTAGATTGAAAGCTAGATAGTACATTTTCAAATCTCCTAATTTTGATATTTGACAATCAAGATATCACCTCGAATATCACAATTTATGATATTCAACAAATCTCATATGCAATATCAATATGATATCCAAGTCTGATATCCAATTTTTTTAGATATCAACCCCACTAGTTTACACCTATCCATATCAAAAAAAGAAAAAACCTCACTACTATTGTTACCAACTTGCAATCAAATATGTGATGGCTACATATTCGGATAGACCCTTACGTTGTTGACCCAAGTGATATCACCTTCAAGGCTTCAAGGAATGCAACTTTGCACAACACCTCTTCTAGGCTTTAAAAGATGTTGTTTTAAAAAATTACTCAATTATGAAAAACTCTTATTGATCAAAAGAGTGATCTCAAGTGTTATTGGCCCAAGTCTTGAGGTTAAGATATGAAAGGCCAAACAAACACCTATCTTAATAATGTAGAGATTAGATTGGGGCTTTGATTTTGGAGATGCTTCACAAATTATGTTTCAACTAGAGCTTCCCAATGTTGAACATTTTGTTCTTTTAGGGTTGAACATTAGTTGAAACATCTATGGCTGATTTTTCTCACATTTCAACCGAAAAAAAAACTATCATAATACCTTGTTAGATTGGGTACACAAATGTCAAATAATTATTTAAACTTTAGTTTCCTTGTTCAAGGCTTGGGTTTTTATTTTTAAAATTTTCAGCAACAAAAAATAAATTTATTATGAAATACCTTTGATTCAAACAATTTGAACCGGTCAGGCGGACTTCTATTTAGTATTCTCCCTTCAAAAGGATGAAAGATTAAACTTTTACATCTTAAGGAACTTTTTCGAAATTTTGATAACAAATTAAAAATATATTCATAATTTTTTTGACAAATTAAAAAATAATTTAATTTATGCCAAAGCCACCAAGCTATTATGGTATTAGCTGCTACATAAGCATTATTTTATAGTGTTTGCAATTAGTAAAATGCTTGTTGGCTTGATTCCACATGTTAGCTCAGATATATGTTGTAACAATGAATGGGAATCCAAATGTTTGAAAGAAAACAATCCCTTGCAAGTCAAGTGGTAATGCAAGTGGGTTGGGCCCCAACACAATTACCTTCAAGTGTTTGTATTCATAAAAGCATTCATGAAAAATGCCTAGTACATTTTGGAGGGCACCTTACATGAGTGGACACCTTCCTCAATAAAAAGGAATGTTTTTATGTCTATTCTTTATAAGTGGGAGGGATTTTTACACCCATGTAAAGCACTTGCAAAAAATTATAATATACGGGGAAGACACATTACCAATTAGAAACTTTTCTCCAATAAGGGGGCAAGGGGCAGGGGTATTGAAAAGTGGAATGCCCACTGTCACCAAAAAACTAGGGGAATATTTTCTATAGTGTGCACATCCCCATTGCTGGACATCCATAGACTAAAGTATGATTTTGATACTTTTACTGAAGCATGACAATTCTGATTCAAATATTTTTCTTCTTCAAGATCCTAATAGACATCTAAGTTTTATGGCCTTAATTATATGGACCACAAAGGATCAGGCACTCAGCTTGATTTCCTCTCTAGGAGTCAACAAGTTGTTTTATGTGGCTTGTAGCTCATATCCAACAAGAGAATCCCCACAAAATGTTAATTCTACTACTTCAACATGGTTAAGTTTCAAAGATTGGATAAAAATTCAGGGATAGAATCAGCCAGTCCAAACATCATTACTTCCCAACATCCCTTTAGTCCCAAAAACTTCCAGAGCTCCCACAAGACAGCAGGTACTCTCCTCAAAACAAAACACATTCCATACCTAGTTCAAAATCCCCAAAAAACATCATGCATGAGCTGCCACACAACCACTCCAAAAATCCTAGACACACTCATCTTCTCCCTTGTGTTAGTCCCTACAGAAATGTGTGCAATAACTCAAGACCATTTCCTGACATTCTTAGCACAATGGAAGTCTTTTCGTCAGGATTCTTCTCATTTTGTCCTCTTGATCAAGTTCTGCTTCTACCTATTTACAACACCCCAAAATCAAAATCAAATCACATTTTTTTAATCTTCCTTAAAAATCTAGCAGCTTAACTTATCTTTCATCACCCTCTAGAACCTCCACAAATGATCCCCCTAAGTCCTTCCTCAACCTACCTCAAATATCTTCCTCATCACTTCATGTCTTTGCTTCCCCAAAATCCCCCTTGCCAATCACATTACAAAAATTTGATCCACAGAGTTCTTGAAGAGTTCTCATTGGGTTGCTCATATTTTCTTCCATCTCAAAAACTATCTCACCTACTTCCTTTGTCATAACTTGCCAAGCCACCAAAAACACAAAAAAACAGAAACATAGTAAATTATTTTATTTTATTTTCTTTTCTTTTTTTAACATCGTTGAAACATTGTGATGCCATTAGTCCACCCGAAGTCTAAAGAACCTTCATCCAAAAAACAAATAACATTGTTTTTAAGTTACACCACTTTCATAAGCATTTTTTATTTTTTTAAAAAAAATGTGATACCTAATGGATATGAGGACTTTGTCTCTCATGGCCAAGGTGTTAGGTTCGAATTTGGCTAGGTGTAATAAAACATGCAAAATCATAGTGAAAAAAGATGTATGATGCCCAGACACATACTAATGGTACCCAAAAATAGACTTTTGTCCTATTATGCACATCTTGGGCCTATAATAGTGTTTATTACAAGCCCAAATTGTGCATAATAGGACCAAACTCTATAATGGGCAGCACCCATATGTGTCTTGGCATCTTCGGACACATCATAGATTGGCAAATGGGCAACCTACCCAGGAGAAAAAGAAGCAAGCAATGCTTTTGTACTGCCTACAATAAGGACCCTTTGCTTATTTAATGTGTGTCTTCAGTACACTAAGCATATGTCCTTGAGTTTTTTTTGTGTTTAATGTTTTTCTATTGTCTAAACATTTGGATTTTTAAAAACTATTTATGGATATAAAAAATAGTAAATGGGTATCCAAAAAAGATTTGAATTGATCATGATCGGGGTTGAAATTGGGCATTGAAAAAAAAGGTATCATTCGTAATTAGGCATTGCTTGAAATCTAGAAAAAATTGCCTTCTTTGGTAAACCTTCTAAATCTAGAAGTGTAGCGCTTCGTGGTGAATTTTCACAATCAAGGGGGGAAAAAATGACAAAATTTTCTCATTTTTTTTTTCCAATGCAATTGATTTTTATTATTATTTTTTTGACCGATAAATTCTCCAATTTTTTGAATTCACAAAATTGGGGGAAATTTTCTTACAAAGGTGGCGTCAAAATACAACCCATCATTATTGTAAGAAAGTGGTCTAGAAGAACCCATGTAGTACCTTTTTAGGTTTAGCACTAATTATATATTCTCAAATGTCAAAATTTTAAAAAAATTACATACCTTGAAATGCTGAAAGTTAAGAAAATTACATGCTTGTTGATGCCCAAAATTTGCAAACTTGAAACAATTATGTAGAATATATTTAAGGTCAATTTTTTAAGAACATTTCCATCACTCAGTAATAGGGTAGATAGGCCAGTCATCGAACACATAGCATGTCAAAAAAAAGCTAAGGTTCAATTGCGGTGCATTTTGGCAAATATTTCTCAATTCTTCTTCATTTTGAGTGATTTAAAATGTTATAAGAGCTCCTTTTCAAGCTCTACAAATCATCTTTGAAATGCAAAGCCAAAAGAGCAGTAAAACAAATACGTTTTTTCAAATTGTAAATCACATTTGTTTTCATTTTGACTCTTCCTACTTTCAAACCTCATAACTTTCTTATTTCTTTTCATTTTAAACGATTTAAACTGCTACATGAACACCACCTGAAGTTCTACAAATCTTTTTTGAACTCTAATATTAATAGAGTAACACAAAAGGAGTTTTTTTGGATGTTTAGGAATCGACCTTTGCAGTGTTTGGTGGTTTGTTTCTTTTGAGTTTTGGTCAGTAGTAGTAGTAGTAGTAGTAGTAGCGCAAAAAGAAGCTTTGCAAAGCAACATTAACGCAAGGGGCAACAACAGCAAGCACTAGGGGACGCACAAAGGGGAAGCTAGCAACAAAGAAAGACAAGCACAAGAAAATACACAATGCAAGAAGAAGACCCCCGCACCCCCCCCGCCCTTCCGCCCCCCCTGCGTGAATGCGTGCCAGGGGCGGCGTGGGACCAAAATCGTTGGAGAATCGGGTCAGTACAAGGGAGTTCCGTTCCGACACGGTTCACGATTCTGCGGACCCCTTACCTCAAACTTGGTCCTGAAGGTGCGCCGGGTCGTCCGACTACAGAGGATATCCACCAGCATCAACGAACCTTTGCATTGTTTTCTCGCTCATTCCTTGGTATATTCTCTCCTCGACTCTATTCTGTCGCGGGAACCAAGCTCTCTCCTGACTCTCCACCTCTTCGCCAGCCAGCCAGCCGTCACCAATAAGTCTTATTACTGTTTTGATTTGGTTTTTTTTCTTTTTTCTTTCTTCCTTTCTCTCTTCCAGGTTGATCCAAATCGCAAGCAATGTCGTCGTGTGAAAGCTTAAGTTAGAGCGGTTCTGTCGTCCTCGATTCTATCAACATTGCTTCTGTTCCGTGTTTTGAAGGTCCTTTCAAATAGTGATGGTTTCGGTTTTGCCAAAAAAATAAAAAAAATTCAAACCCCCTCTCCTCCCTCCCTCTCCTCGTACAGACGGCTGCGTGGAGTTTGAGAACAAGACAGTTAAGACAGAAGAAGAAGAAGAGCGAGGAGAAAGGGAAAGGAGGAGAGGAGGCTGGAGGTGGACGTTTGCTGTTTGAGGTATTTAGCTTTGCACATCGCGGATTTTGACGCTTGCTTGAATTTTTGATTGGATCTCGTCTCGGATCTGTAAATCAGGAATTAATTGCGAGTTGATAATAATGTGACAGAATAGATGGAGCTCAAGTCCTTTTTTTTTGTCGGGGAGCAAATGATCTCAGAGCTCCACTGGTTGGAAACCGTGACAATGATTGTTTTGTTTATTTTGTTTGTCGTTGGAATTTTGCAGAGTTTGTAGGCGTTCGTGGATTATTATGCGATAGAGATGTACGCGGTGGAGGATTGGGAGCGAAGAAGAGACATTTTGTACTAGGTTGAGCTACTAGTGTGTTCTGTGTTTTGGTTGTTGTTTGGATTGATAAGGAATGATGGCGACGAACACGAAACACTTGCCTGCGGGCTTGAAATTGCTGAAGAGACTGAGAGGGGGCAAAGATCTAAATGCCAATAGTTACAGGACGTCTGTGTTGATCATCACGTTCATTTCCTATGCGTTCTATCACATGTCGCGAAAACCCCCCAGTATTGTCAAGACTGTGTTGGACCCCGAGGACAACATCCATTCCTCTCCACATTATTCTTTGCCGCCGCTTCACACATGGCCTGCGAATTACTTGTTAGCAGCAGCCAATTCGAATGCCAAGGGAGACGCGGGATCCAACGTTCTGGCCACACAAGAATCGACGAGGAGAAACGCCCGCGCCGCCGCCCAGACAAACGGAACCGGATTGATAAGCAGCATCAGCAGCATCGAGTACGATGAAGGATGGTCCAAGAGCAGCAGGGATGATGGAGAACTCACGACGCTGCAGCAGGGCCGTGGCTGGCCACCGTTCGACGGGAAGACGGGCAAGGCAAGGTTGGGGGAGGTGGACCTTGCGTTCTTGGCGTCCTACGCGATTGGGATGTACTTCGCAGGGCATCTTGGAGATCGTCTCCATCTGCGTCTGTTTCTTACGGCAGGGATGGCGATAAGTGGGTTCTTCGTGTGCCTCTTTGGCCTAGGCTACTGGCTCGACATACACTCCTTTAGCTACTTCATCGGCGTGCAGATGTTCGCGGGGTTGTTTCAGGCCACCGGTTGGCCGTCTGTGGTCACTGTAGTGGGGAACTGGCACGGAATGAGCAGGAGAGGCTTGATCATGGGAATATGGAATGCGCACACATCGGCTGGCAACATTCTTGGCTCCTTGATCGCTGCTGCAGTCCTCAAGTACGGCTGGGGATGGTCGTTTTTGCTTCCGGGTCTCCTGCTTGCTAGCGGGGGCCTCGTGATCTTCTTGTTTCTGGTTGTCGAACCGGCGGACGTGGGATTACCATCACCCCATAAGGAGGATGCTGCCCAAGGTAAGGCTGGCAAATCTTGTGGATACTGTTTTGAAAAGGCTTACTCGCTCTTCTTCTACAACCATTTTGGTGTGGGTAAATTCCAATTGTAGAACACAGCACTTTGGTGGTGTATTCTCTACTACAGAGAATCAGACTGCGAATTAGTCACTTGCAGAATGCACAGCATGCCATGGAATTCCAGAAATCTGTATAGTGTAGTATCATCTCTCTTCCACAAGTATTGCTGAATGTACATCCCAATGTACTCTACTGCTGTTCTTAATTCCAAACAAGAAGCGCAGTGGGTTTCATACATGCCTGCAGACTACTTATCCTCTTTCTTGCTCTGGCAATATCAGGCAGGTTGGCCGTAAACTATGGAGGTCGAGATGCAGAGGATGTAGGGCAAGCACGGGATGAGAATGTCAAATTGAAAGAAGTTGCAAGTGATGGGGAGGAGAAGGACTTGGAAGAAGGGTGCCTTGACAGCCAGACGGAAATACAACAGTTGTTGGACTTGAAAGACAATGAGAAGAAGCAAGCTATGCCATTTTTTTATAAGACTGATCCTGATGCCATTGGCTTCTTGGAAGGATGGAGAATTCCTGGAGTTGCCACTTTTGCACTTTGCTTATTCTTTGCAAAGCTGGTGGCATACACTTTTCTGTATTGGTTGCCCTTCTACATAAGGCATACTCGTGAGTGCTCCCTGCCCAGTATTTTTTCTTTGGATAAATCTGTTCAATCAATTGTGGACTATGAGCAACAGGTGGTTCTATTTCAGATAGAGCAGCTGGCCTTGTGTGCACCAGACCATTGACTCATACTATGCTCTCTGTCAATAGATTTGAGGTCCTTTTTGACATTACAAAATTTGTATATGCTGTGTCCGTGCTTCATTCACTCAAATTCATTGAATATCATGAAGTTCTGTTTGTTGCAGAGATTGCAGGGGAGTTTCTTGATGATAAAATGGCAGGAAACCTTTCCACCCTTTTTGATGTGGGAGGTGTAGTTGGAGGGATTCTGGCAGGATACCTGTCCGATCACCTGAAAGCAAGGGCCATAACTGCAGCTAGCTTCATGTTTGCTGCCATCCCTGCCCTGTACTGTTATAGGTTGTATGGGAGCATCTCACTTCCTGTAAATATTGGACTTATGATGGTCACTGGGATGCTAATTAATGGACCATATGCACTGATTACAACAGCAGTCTCAGCTGATCTTGGAACCCACAGATCTATCAGAGAGAATGGAAGGGCACTCGCTACAGTGACAGCTATAATTGATGGAACAGGGTCTGTTGGGGCAGCCATTGGGCCATTGCTCACAGGCTACATCTCAAGCCAAGGATGGGGTGCTGTATTTATAATGCTCATGGTTGCAGCCTTCTTTTCAGGAATTCTTCTCACAAGGTTGATAATAGCAGAGCTTGTGGAGATATTTGGAAAGAAACCAACTGTCCCATCTTTTAATGGGGAAATTGGTGGTGACCCCAATGGTAAATATTACTGGCTCTTTTCTTCAGATTTGTTGTTTGCCACCAACTGTGTAGTTCTCAGTTACTGCTTTTGATGAGCTATGTTTGATCGACTGGTTGATCAGCAATTGTTGAAGAGCCCTTGTTTTGCAATTTGGATTTTGGAATTGTGGGTGGAAATATTGAGCCTTGCACTGAACTCCCTGTGTTATGCTGTGCAGGTTTGATTCAACCATTGTTGGATGACAAACATTGACAAGCACGATGACTACTGTGGTGTCATATAATCCACTACATCTAGGACAATATCAGGCAAAGGTTTTTTTAGTCTCAAGAACTTGCAGACCATACCTCTGCCATCAAATTGCAGCTTCAAGGGAGTAGAATTTATAGGTCAGAGATGGCAAAAGGGTGCCTAGAGGGATCTACATCAGCTTCAGAATCTTGAGGTGGCTTTTTAATCTTTAATAGCCCCAGTAGAGGAGCAATCCATTTGAAGTGGTGGGAAGTAATTTGTTGGAAGTGTTTGTTGCTTGAAATTGGCTTATGTCTCAACCAACATGGGCAGGCTAAAATGAGCTCCAATGTCTTTGAGGGAAAGGATGAAAGATTGCAAGCTGGATGTGTAATGGTGGGCAAGTCAAGCAGAGTTGAACAACATATAGGTTAGGATGTTGGAGCTCACATGGCAGTACGGTTGGAGAACATTGCAGTTGCAAGCTCAAATCAAACGCAGGCTTATTTGATCTGTGAGAATGGAGCTTCTCTTCTGTTAGAAATCAAAGAGCTAAAGGTAGCCACAATTGACCATAGTTTGCTCTCACAATGCCTATCTACTGTGTTGAGCAGATGAAAACAGTTTGTTTTGTACAAAATAGAGAAGGCTCTGTGCCCACCAGATATGGGGTACATTGTAAGGTCACCTGAAACAAAAAGTACACTAGTCTTGCAGATTAGATTTTTCTGCAGATTTACATAGGATTCAAGATTAGCTTGCTCATACATAGGCACATTTGTCCCTTTTCCAAAGGGTACTTATACAGTCATGACTCAAGTTAGCCCTTTTCCCAGGGACAGAACATATTGTCTAGTTTACAACCCCCAACTGGCATCAAACTTAAATTGCAGTTGGCATCAAGGTGAAGTTTATAAAAACTGAGGTCCTGTGTGTTTTATCAGCTGTGTGTTGTTGTGCAGAAAAGAGTGAGCAGCTTGAGAGATGTTGAGAGAGTGATGATTTATCTGGAGTGGTGTTGTTGCTGAGTTAGCAAGTGGTTGGTGTATTCTTGTTGGTTTCAACAGAAGATCGTCAAACCCGTAAACTCTCTTTCACCCTCTCCTGCACACATGACAAAATGACAACCCTGTGACACAATGGGCTTTCCTTCCACTCTCCCTTGTACATTTGAGGAACAGATTGTTTCACCTCTCCCCCCCTTTGCACAGTTGATGTGAGGGAATAGCTGTGGAACTTACTACTCCTCGAGCTGAGCACAAAAGTCCACTGACTAGGAACAGATTTGTCAAGACCTTTTCATCATATGTCAATAATTTGGTTTGTATCATTGAAATCCATTCTCCATAGTGAAAGAATCTGTTTTCCTAGGATGAACAATTGGGCATTTATTTCGGTCCATAATCGTTTGTGGAGTTTTGTGTATAAAAGGTTTTTTCTCCTTTTTATGATTGAACTTTCAAATTTTCCATATGCCTTCATCTTTTAAATCCCACAAATTATGTAGCTTTACCCTTGATGATTGCACTGGCAAATAACATCCTGAGGGAATTTAACTATGGCTATTAGTGGGAGTTTTCTTTGTGATTCACACTTTAATCACTAAATTCCTGATAACCAAATTTTGATTTTGATTTTTTTTTTTTGTTTTTTGAATTTTAAATTGATGAAGCAAAAATAATGGTAATTTTATTTTTTTATAGGGTGTCCACATGCAGGGAAATCATAGGCTCCAAATGGTAAGTACATGTCACTTGGTGTGGGGTTTGATAAAAATAAGGCGTGTAGCAACTTCTCGAGGGAAATCATCTTAATTTTAAACTTTCACACAATTTCAAAAACCTTTTGCTTTAACTTAGTTCAAAACTAAGATTTTGATATATATCCTTTGCAAAAAAACTCTTTCATTAAGGTTTCTATCACATCTGCCCATGATACATTCATAATTTCTATGTGTTGTTCAGATGAATGTAAGGATGTGCATTCAATAAATTTAGGAAGAAAATTAAGTCATTCCTTACATGTTGTAAATCTAGTTTGATTACAAAATTCTTTGGTATTATCTCAAATGCACCTTAACCCCTTAATTGACAGCTGACCAAAATTGTCACATTCCAAAATATGGACCAGCCTTCACAAGCGTGCATATAGAAATCATATAAAACTTTGGATTTTGAAAAATTCGACTTGTTGAAATTGAGCAGGATTTTAACCTAGATGTTTTACGGGGGAGAAAATTCACATTTAATTGAGAAATGAAAAACTCTGGAATTTCAAGTTTCAGGTAGCCTTCGAAATTGCAAGTAATTAGAGACTTAGGGTAAGAGGTCGTGCTCCAAAATGTGTGAAAAATTTGTGACATTAATTTGACATTCATATGAGTAATGTGCAAAAAATATAGTCTTAGAAAAAATTAAAATGAACAAGTAATTGATGGTCAAATTTGGCCATTCAAGATGATTATAAAAAAAAAAACTTTGTTTTTCATCCTTCTTGGGCAAACAAGAAGAAAAAAACAAAGAAATTAATTTTTAAAATGTTCTCTTTGTTCCTGAATAAAAAAAGGCCACATTAATTACAGGTGTTGTCAAATTATTTTTTAAATATTTATTACTGGTGATAGTCGTTGTCCTTTCATCATGGGACTAAAGGCAAGAGAGGGCATACTTGGGTCTTACGAAGGGTTCTTTTGTTTTTTTTAATTGTTGGACCTGGTATGGGGTGGGCTTGAGAAAGTTTGGAACTTGGTAAGGGGGTTTTTTTTTTTAAAGAAAAAATTAATATGGGATTGGGGGGAAATGGGCGAGCATCATGTTCTTTCTCTCTTTTTTCTTAGTTTTGGGCTCAGGGCAAGCTTGGCAGAGAGGCCGGTTGGATGGGTTTTTTTCTCTCTTTCCATTGTTATGGGTGGGACAACAATGGGAAGGCATGGTCATATTTTTTTTGAAAAAATAGATCATCGGTTGGGTGGGGGGGGGGGAAGGTTGAGATTCATTGGAAAATCACGTGTCACAAATTTTGAAATTTCAACCACACATGGTTAACTAGATATGTAGATGTTTGCAATTTACAAAATTGAAAAAAAATATTAAATAATAAATAATAATGATAATAATAATAATTATTATATATATATATAAAGAAAAACTAATGCAACTTTGTAATTTGATCACAAAATCCTAAGAAACTCCTAGTTAAACATTACTCATAATTTTATTTTATTTTATTATAATCGGGTGAAAATTTACCCACACATGGTTAACCACATATGTAGATGCGTGCAATTTACAAAATTGAAAAGGAATAAAAAGAAAAAAACTGATGCAAGTTCATAATTTGGCCACAAAATGCCATATCATGCAAGGAAACCTCTAGATAAATATAACTTTCATTCACACATGGCTAACCAAGTATTTAGATTTTTGAAATTTACAAAATAAATTTATTATTATTATTATTTTTTGATGCAACTCTATAATTTGGCTATAAAATGCCATAAAATGCTAAGAAACCCCTAGCTAAACACTTGCCCACAATTTTTTCTGATTTTATTATAAGTTGGTGAAATTTTACCCACACATGGCTAACTACATATGTAGATGCTTGTAAATTACAAAATTGAGAAAAAATAAATAAAAGAATTGATGCATTTCTATAGTTTGACCACAAAACAACAAAAAACCTATTCAAAAACACATTCAAATCATATTTGTTTGGATGATTGGAGTGATAATTTTCATAAAGAAACATGACTTAAAAAAATTAAACAAGTCAAATACTACCAACCTTAGAGTTGAACATGAGAGGCCAACCAATATTCATGGCATTGGTTCCACCCCCCACTAAACTTACATATAATCTATGCAAATGTGTTATGTTATTTCACAAAGCAAGCACCAAAACAAACTATAGTATCATCACAAGTAGGACAATACCAATTCATTTGCTTTTTACACACCACACAACCTTTTTCTCCTTGATGTTCTTGTCCATTGCATCGATGCAACCCCTTGGGATTTAGTACGGAAGCACCTACCATTGTCGTTGCCTTTGGAGTAAAACTTGCTCCCTTTTTTATGAAAACCCTAGCTAAAACTACATTAAATTTCAAATGTGACATTGTTTCCACCGACTTGCCAAGCTAGGTCATATATGCCTTGTACATAATGTATGAGTTCACAATGGTGGTATCAATGACATGGAACATCATCCAATGCCACCATTTGTGATCATGCATTCACAAAGTATAGTATCCAAAGAATTGATCTTGCACATTGACTCCACACATGTGTTCCTAGTAATGTATTTGCATTGGGCTAGTAGGGATCTCCAATGGACCAATTAAATGCCACTAAATGGCAAATGTTGCACTTGTAAGGTTAATTGGATTAAAAGTAGTGGACAAAATGGAAACTAGTTTGTTGTCAAACCAAGATATTTCAACAAGTTTACTTCAAGCATGTGTGCGATACCAAAGTTGTTTTCTTGATCCTATCTTTGGATCAATAGTCACAACACTAGGCCACCCTTTACAATTAGTCTTGCAAGTCCATGTGGCATGCACCCCAACCTTCAAAAGACCCCAAAACAATGTAAGGTTAAAAAAAAGATTATCACATGTGACAATGTGATTCTTATTCTTATACACATCCATCAACCCATACACAATTTTGTACCCAATTGCAAGTTCAACGTCCTCATGACCTACATCACAATACACTTCCATTTTTTGCACAAACTTGGATTTTGCATTAGCCAAACACCAAATCTTCACTCCATACTAGCAAGATTTAGCTTTCATGTATTGCCAAATGGGTGAATAACATAGAACTACATTTGAAAACAATAGACAATTGATAACTACATGTGAAAACAATAAACAACTACATGTGAGACAATTGACAATTACACATTGCAAAAACAAGACAACTACTTGTGAAGACAACAAATAATTACAATGTAAACATAATTTAAGTGAAAACAACAAAGTTCTAATAAATGTGAATAAATAATTATAACTCACTAAATTCCCAAACATTGATGTAAGTTCAACTTATCTTGGAGTGGATTAAAGTTAAAGTTTTGGCACTAAAATGACCTTAATTATACTTGTAACCATTCTACGTATTATCATATTAATGTATCACAATGCCAATTTCACACCTTGAGATTCCTTTGCATGTTATTAATAAAAGTGCATGAAATTTCACAGGTAACAATGACTTTGTGTTTCAAATTTGGTATGGCAGTAATTGTAAGTCTTTTGTTAAACTTAGTGAAGTCTTATTACATAAAACACTATTTTTCAAATCAAACATTATATTTTCAATATATATAACAAATAAATAATCACTTAAGTATAATAATGATGATAATTTATTGTAAAATTTAACATGTTTTATTGCATGTAAATTTTAGTTAATTTAATAAGTCTTGGTAAAATCCAATGACTTAAATCACAATACACATTGATAGAAAATTTATGAAGGGAATCTGATTTAATATTACATTGTAGTTAAATTCCAAAAACTATGTAAATTTGAAGTTGAGTATGAAGTGATAACACAATAATCTAATGGTAGTCTTTGGTTTTTATTGATTGTAAAAATTACAAATGAAGTTTAGCATGAAATTTTAGTATAATTAAATATATGAGAATAATTACTACACAATTAAAATTATTATTATAAAACAATTAGTATTCTCAATTAAATAATAATGGTTCAAATCAAGTATTAAAAAATATATAGTATAATAAATCACCATTGCAATAGTAGATATAAAGTATTAATTATTGAAATATTTTGTTTTTAAGTTTATTGTTAAGTGTATGGGGTGAATGCAAGGTACTATGGCGGCTCACTTTTGGTGTCACAAGTTTGAATTCTACAAGTGCGTTGTGTTTAAATGCTTATGGTGAATGATTTAATTTTAAATACATTAAATAATGAATCATTTTAAACTAACAACTTGATTATGAAAACATTTTCACAATTATTTTTGGAAAACTTTAATGCATTTATTATCATTAAACTTGGCCTTTTGAAGTAAAAAATATGTATTGGTCAATTGATTATATTGTTGAAACATTCAAGAATTCATATTGAATTCCAGCCTAAATTGTTTATTGTGGCTAAGCATGGGTTGAAAAATTAAATCATAAAGTCAAATGTGAAATCTTTTTTTGTGAACCCTTAATTAAAATGTGTTAGTTATGAACTTTTGAAAGGTCAAAATTGGACCTTATTTTCAAATTTAGTCCTTTTGAAATGAATTTTTTTGTTTCTTAATTTTTTTGTGTCCCATGGGTACATAATTGAAACATTTAAGTCAGTTTTTATTCTTATGAACTTTATGGGTTTTTTCTTTCGGATTTTCAAAGTGATTTCACCATATCGATTAACAACAACATTTTTCAATATGGGTTTTGACCTAGTTTTAAAAGGTTTCAAAAGTGATTGAAACTTAAGTAGTAAAAAATTACATTAATGAAAACTTTAGAAATAGAAACCGTGTGGATTTATAAAAACTTGCTTGTGATTTTTATGAAAGTTATATTTGCTTAAAATGAGCCATTAGACTATGCATGTACCCTATGGCCTTTATTTCGGTAAAATTTCATCATCACTAGTGGTTCCCAACACTGAAGTAGGTAAAAAAGAATTGTGTTTTCATTTATGGTACATTGTCATGGATATCATGAAACCCATCAAATGCTACTAATAGAAAAAACTTTTGATCTTTTTGTCAAATTGGTCTATAGGAGGCCCTATACCTCATAAGCTTAGAACCTAACCCTAGAGCCTAAAATTGGAACTTGGGATGGTAAAATGTCTTTTACCTTATACACATGCAAGTAAAACTTAGAATTTTAACCGCAAAATGAATGTTCTACTAATAAAATTTAAAACAAACATGGCAATGAATGTAAACATTAATCTTCATTATGGATGAATGATTTTTTTCATTCATCCATTGTATCGGTGAACAAAATAATTGCATTTAATACATTTTTCATAAATAAAACTTCCATGAGACTTATGGATGATTTTTTTATTTATCATTAAAGTTTAATGGATAATTTTTTTCCCATAATTTTAATTAATTAGACCTTCATTATCTAATCATATATGATATAACATTTGTTGAATAATATAATGTAAATTCCATTATAAATGTATTTCATGGCTATGGTTTAAAATGCCATTATTTAAAAATATTACCATTATCATGTTAACATCCACCCCATGGTCAGTGCTGTTTTAATTTTTAAATATATATTTTATTATTTTTTTATCATTTTACCCAATTAAAAAAGGATTTGCACCAAAGATGTCAATTTTTTTCTCAATATCTAGAAATAAAAGGATATACGTATAAATGGAAAAAACAACATAGTAACCATTTAGCCAAAAAAATATTATTCAATACTCATTATTTTTATTTTCAATATATCAAGTGTAATTAATAGCCACATTTGGCAAGAAAATGAAAAAAACCATTATTTATTCAATAATAATTATAGTAGGTGTACTAAAAAAAGGTGTAGCATGTCATAATGCATCTCTTTTTATTACACAACCTTTTCAACTTTCACCTTTATTCCTCCCTTTTCATTAATCCTTTCAATCACCTTCTATTCTCAAAACTAAAAATCAATATTTTCTTTTTGTTTATAACATTCTTCTTGGCATTTTTTTCTTATATTTTTGCTTCCTCTTTGTGATTCTCAAGTTTGTAATTCTGTTTTGTGTCCTTTGCAACAATGCGCTTTATTGCCATTAGCAATTTCACATTTTTTTCCTTTCATTTTTATTTTTTTTCTCTACTACACATTGCAATTTTGTTTTTTTTTTTTCGTTCAACTCAAAGAACATAAACATTATTGATCATAATGACAAGGGTTTAAGGTTTAGTGTTGCTTAAACATATGGATTTTGTCACATTGCTCTTTTGTCATCATAAATTTTGAAAGAGCTATTCAAAGTTATAGGGAGGTGAAGAGAGCACTATGGGAAGTAAAGAACACACTTAATAGATTTAGAGAAAGGTATTTCCTTCATTATCTCCTTTTTATTTTTTTTATAAATTCTTTAAATGCAGTTTTCTAAGTTCATTCATGCTCTATTTTCTTACTTTTGAGTTTTTATTAAATTTTTTTTGTTATGTTAGCTTAGGTTGTTAATTCAATTCCATGTGTTGCTTCATTTGATCACAAAGGATTCTGGAGTTAAACATCGTAACATAAAGGAAGAATAGTCCAATCTTCTAAAGGTACAAAACACAAATCATACCACTTGACTTACAAGCTTTTTTACAAGATGGAGAATGTAATTTAAGATTAACCTTATTGGGATTTCCTAGTTTTAAATTTCATGGTTTAACGTTTCAAACTAAAGGTTTTAGTCCATTTAGTGAAGTCGAATCCATGTGATAACAAATTATTACAAGAAGGAATTAAACTATTATTTGATTTTTGCAACTAAATTTTTACCCTCTGCAACTAGTGTGACATCTTACTAACATCAACCAAATCACCTACAACTACCTTGTGATTAACCTAGAACTAAATTTGTTTACATCTACATATGGGTTGGATTTACCATTCAAGAATATTCATTTAAAATCTCATTAGTTACAAGCAAAGTGGTGCTTAATTGCAATCCACATATGTTTAATACATTAATTACAATAATTATTTGATTTATAATTAAACTTGATATTCATAAATTTTTATTTATATTTCAAATTAGTATTCAAAATATTCAAAATATTTTTATTGTAATTAAAGTCATTGATTGATTATTATAATTATACTAATTTCATTACATTAAATTACATATAATTTCAACTAAAATAAATATATTCCAACATATAATATTATACTAAATATTTTTATATTTTTATATTTTTATAAAATCATAATAATTGATTTACTTATACATTAATTATAATAGACACATAATTTATAATTCAGCTTTATTTTTTAAATTATTTAAAAAATAAGAATATTACCACTATAATTAAATGAATGAATTAAATTTCTATAATTGTAAGAATTACATTCCAATATATTAAAATATTTAATTATCTACTTATAATATATAATTGTTACCACATCATAAAATTTTAGAATAATTTTAATCAAAAAATTATAAAATTATAAAAAATTATCTTACTTATTATTTTTTATTTGAAATGAATAAATATTGTTACAAAATAAAATTTGACATTAATTAAAATGATACTTCCCAATTATTAAAAATAACTATTTTATTTACAATATTTATATTTCAATGATAACAATTAAATTTTGTATTCAAAATTCAGAAGTTATGTCCTATAATTAAGACATTTATGTCAAAATTTTATAATAATCTTAAAAATAATGAGAAAATTTAATGTAATCACTATATTTAAAAACAAAGATACATTAAATAATTGTATGTATTAATCATTATTTACTTATTTACAATAAATCGTCAATATAAAAACATACAATTTTATATTCATAATTATTTTTTAATCAAACATAATTATTCATAATATGTAATTTATAACTTTAAATCTGAATTAGAATTTTTAAAAAAATATAATGTAGTTAAAATAATTATTTTTATGATTATAATTGCAGGAATTATTTTAAAATATTTTTAAATTTTATTTTAAAAAATCTGTAATTACTTATCTATGATAAATAATTTTTAAACAAAATTAAATTAATAAAAAATATTAATGTATGTTCAAAAAACTATTGTATTTGTTAATAGAAAGGAATTTTTTTTTGAGTAATAACATTTTTTACAATAATAAATGTAATTATATTGTAATGATAGTAATTAGTTTAATGCCACTTTTAAAATAAATAATTTTGTAAAAAATTATTTTCTTAGTTCGTCATTTTTTGTTGGAAATTAAATATTTGAAAATAGTTAATCTAATATATTAATTCCGCAAGTCTGTTTGTCAGTCAGTTTGTGATAGTGACTCTGGATGGACAGTGATTTCACCGCGCCATTATTTGTAGGGTAGGTAGTAGGTACCTACTAACTTAGGTCATAGAACCTGCTGAAACCACGAAATCATCCTAGGTACCTACCACCCTACCCTAGATCGGACCAGATAGGGCCCCGGAGGCAATGAGCCCGTCTCCCAAGAACGGCGCCTGGGCCACGGATAGTTGTTTAAAAAGAAAAGTTTTTTTAAAAAACCAAAAACATCAACCAAACATTGTTGAAATAACACACCTGTGCATTATGCACAGGGTTCACATTAGTTTTTAGTATAGTAATTAAACTATCTTTACATTAATTATATTATTTATAATTTGATCAAATTTTTAAAAGTAAAAAAAAATTTAAATAGTTTAATTGTGTATTTATCTATGAGTTATGAATTAACAACTTATGAGTAACTAGATAGTTAATTCATCGAATATTATAAAATTATCAGTTATTTAAATCTTTGATAATGTGGACTTAATATTTGTAGTGTATAATTTATTATTTAAATACATGTTAAATTTAATCATTACTAGTGGGTGCTCGTGACCTTTGGCCACTGTGAAGTCCCCCAGAAACTTTTAACTTTTTTATTTTTTTGATTTTTATGTGTTTTTTTATTTTTATTATTATTTTGTGATCATCCAGCCGGACGGACATTTCATCCATCCCCTTAATCGGGACCGACAGTAACTAAAAGAAAAAAAAGGTAGTCTTGGTCAATACAAAAATAAAATAAAATGATTCTGGGCTGTTCAAGGCCTAAATTTATTTTTTCTGGTCTTCCCCTAAATCCGTCCTGTCATCAAGCCGGACGAACATTTCATCCGTCCCCTTAATCGGGATGGATAGTAGCTAAAAGAAAAAAAAGGTAGTCTTGGTTAATACCAAAAAAAAAAAATAAAAATTTCTAAAATTTCCAAGGCCTAAATATTTTTTTCTGCTTTACCAAATCTTTTGCCTCAAAAAATCAAACTGCCCCTGATTTCTTTTTTCTTTAGAGTCAATTACATCTAGGGAATCTCCACAGGGAACGGGTAGTGATTGGAAGAATCTTCCAGGCACTACCCACACAGATAGACAACACCATTGTTGCTTTTCCAGGCGTAACTAAAAATGACCTGTTGTGGGCAGGTGTTTGCCCTGGCCGCCCTGGAAGAATTTTCTAGGCACTGCCCACACAAACAGACAGACACCACTGTTGCTTTAATGTATAAGATTAGTTAAATAATTATTTAATTATCTAACGGGCCATGTATTTGAGTTGCTTAGAAATCTAAAAATTAAAAACAAAAGGCATGAAATTTATTTTGGAATTGTAATTAAGTTTGTGAAGAAATTACAACTTCAAAACCTATCCCATATGGTTTATTCTTCATTCTTAGTTTGAACATTATAGAAACAAGGGGTGTGATCATTTAATTTCACATTAAAAAATGTGTGCACATAATTTGAGCAAATCAAAAGGTTTAACCTAAAACCAAAAAAAGTAATTATGCATAATTTTAAATTATTTACCTTTTCAACCTATTTATTTATCTAGTTAAATAGGTGCATAGTTTGATTTACCCACCTAGGTTGACCTATGTACCTACCTACTTAAATGCCTACTTATATGGATAGGTACTTAATTTAGGAATGTAGGACCTACTTACTTACTTTTTTAGTTAAGTAGGTAGGTAGGTGGGTAGTTCAAGGTTATAGGCACCTACTTATGTATCTATTTAGGTACCTACCAACTTAATATTAATATTTTGTGTCAAATTCAATTAAAAGTGTTAGGTGACATATTTACATTGGGCCATGTTTCATAATATAAATCATCTAGACATGTGAATTGAATGTCCTAGAATATTTCATAATAATAATAATAATATGTATTTAAAAAATTTAAATATTGAAACATGTGATAACACATCATTTGCCTTCAATAGTGACTAAAATGATTGCATCCTAATCACATGTGACAATACATATACAATGGAATCAAAAGATGAACTTGTATTGATTGATTTTTTTTTCATTCAATACCCTTTATTGTTTATGACCAATATCAAATGTGATTTGTCCAAAATCCAAGGTGATTAAGGGGATTTTAGTTGCAAATGTCATTTGTGACCAAAATTTCGTTGTAGAAACTAATTGAAAATATATGATTTTTCCCTTAATGTTTAAAACCCATTAAATTGACATAAATCAATGGTCAAAATCGATTTTTAGAACCCTAATGGTGGGTGTTGTAACTAATTTCATCACAATTATGATTTAGTGCCCATTAAATTGTAATCTCCCAAAAGAGAAGCATATTACGATTTGGTGGCCACTAAATTACTATCATTGACAACTATGATTTGGTGGCCATAAGATCCCACTTCCTTAAAAGCAACGAATATGATTTAGTGATCACCATATATAGATAAACACATTACATTTAGTGGTTATTAACTCATAGGCTTTCGAAAAAAAAAATTTACAATTTGCTGGCCACCAAATTATAATACGTATTTGAAAAATAATGAATTACAATATAGTGATCATCAAATCTCAATCATCAAACAAAGAAATGAATTTTGATTTGGTGGTCATTAAATTATAATCCATACACACATAAATGTATTATAATATGGTGGTACCCAACTTGCAAACCTTCGAAAAAAAAGGATTATGATTTATTGGCCATTACGTCATAATGTTTGTCAAATAAATCAAACCTACTATTTGGTGGTCACCATATTGTTTTTTTTAGGGATTGTGATTTAATGGTCATCAAATTGTAATCCTTAAAAAAAACCAATGCTTACAATTTGGTTGTCACAAAATCACAATCCTTTAAGGAAGAAGCAAATTTTGATTTAATGTTCATTAAATATAATACTTTGAAACAACTTCGTGATCACTAGATCATTCACGTTTTGTGGGCAATAATTATTTATTCACAATTGTGTGATAGTTAAAAATCAAAATTATGATTAAAATTAAATATTAAAAATAAAAATAAATGTTGACATAATATTAACATTTATAGAATTTTTAGATTATAATAGGCAACATTTCATATGTGTAACGTAATTAGATTTTGAAATGATGATAATATTATATTTTCGTTAAAATGTTGTGTTCAATGAAATTTGATGCATGATTCATCAAATGGAATGGTGTTGCAATATTGATTATGATTAATGATGATGTTTTTCCTACTAGTAAAGTACATAAGTAGCACATACATTAATAAAAAATAATTGACATCAATATATATATACACACACATTTTAATAAATTTTATTTGAACTAAATGCATTAAAAAAAAAATCAATGGCATTCTAATGATGGAGGTGTTAAACAATTTTCAATATAATTTGCTTCATTAAAAATATTCGTAACATTCGAAAAATTTAATTTGAAACATGAAAACCACAACCATAATTTTTCATAATTTTATATATTAAATAAATTGGTTTTTTTAGTGGCACATTCCATTTGCCACATACCACTTATAAATCAATATTGAGTGATGCACCTTATTTCATTAACATATTTCATTAGAATTGTCACACTTCATTCATGTCATTACATGTTTATAAAAACTTTACATTCAATTGGTGTGAAATTCATTGTAACTTTATCATTATTATAAACATATTATGTGACCTTATTCATAGTACAACCAAAACATACATTGTCAAAAAAATACAAAAAGTAAGTTCAATGTTTCACATGTAAGGACACATTTCAATGTTATCACATACTTCCCAAACTTTTTTAACAAAAATAAAATCCTCCAAATGCATTTGAATGATTGAAACATGACATTTAATCAATTCGTTAAGCCAATTCTTAAAATTTTATTTAATTTTGAAAACCAATGTCATTTTCAACATATATATCATACATTAGCCCCACGTCACTTTTCGACTGAAAATTATCATATTAAAGTTTATAATATTTTCATTTGAAACATTCAAATGTTAAATCTTAAGATGCCACTTCATAACTTCCATTCCATAAATTTTATTGAATGAAAAGTTTTTTTTTTCTTTGTTTTTTAATATAAAAAAAAAGGATGAATTGAAAAAAAAAAAAAAAACAAATAAAATAAAATAAAAAAAAATTTTTTATTTT
>Ga0116231_10005000_pt1 | contig 26486 bp, 13 predicted proteins | sample S1TSphgellanicum_2_FD_89695 | JGI IMG/M metagenome (GOLD analysis project Ga0116231, IMG submission 89695) | Host-associated microbial communities from peat moss isolated from Minnesota, USA - S1T2_Fd - Sphagnum magellanicum MG | ecosystem: Host-associated > Plants > Peat moss > Unclassified... | reverse complement strand
TGTAAATAAATTTAGCAACCAATATTTTTTTATACAAATAAAAAAATAAAAAAAAAAAAAAAAAAAATTTTGAAAAAAAAAAAAAAAAAAAAAAAAAAAATCTCGTTGGATCAATGGTGGAGATCCAACCATTGCTAATAAGACAACTAATTTTTTTGGGCAACACCCCAAAAAAATTTAGATGATGACAAAAAAATTTCAATCACTTGATTTGGTGATTGAAAGTTGGCAACAAAAAAATTTTCGATTGCAATTTTATTTTTTTCAAGGTTTGTCCTAACATTAATGTGTTTGGGCAGACACCAATATGATGATAGATTCAAATTGTGACATCACATCCATTTTGACAACCCTGATTTGAGTTAACCAATTAGTTCCCAAAAATTGATCACAAATGTAAAAATATCATTTGCATTTTTTGACATTCACAAATCTAAATTTGCAATGTCAAAAATGACATTTTGCCAAGGTTAATAAAATATACAATTTAGGTCATTGAATGACATTTACCAAGGTTAGTAAAATATACAAATTTTTAATCTTTATTCTCTAACTCACACAACATTTCTTATGAAAATTAATTTTTGGAAGGAAAAAACACTTTTGGACATAAATGCATATAGGAAAAACTTTACATGCACATTTTCCACAATGACACAAGCAAATGAATTTTGACAATTAAAAGGCTGAGATCCTCAAAACATTTTGCTACACATCATTTTTCTTGAAACTTGAAAAGATCATCAATAACAAAAAAATCAAAGATTGAACTCCTAAACAAATTAAACATTTTCTTTGCTAGTGGTTTTTCCACATTTGCTCTTAAGGGAATATTGTTCATTTCCTTTTCAAATACTTTTGCAATAACAAAATGGTTTACATACACATGTTTTGTCAATGCAATTATATTCCACTTGTTATATTGTATAAAAATCAACATTTTCTTGCTTTCATTTTTAGGTTTGAAATTAGGATTGGGCTATTTTAACAAATAATAAAATGCATGGTTTGTGGAAAAGAAACATCAACATCTTTGTCATAATTGACATGATTAAATGCCCAACATAACACATTCTTACTATGTGGTTTTGAAAGTTTTTTACATATGTAACTTTGGAAGATTTTCGTTCATTATTTCCACATCAATTTTTGAATTTATGTTCACTTTTGTTTGTAGACTTGGATTTCCTTTATACTTCTTTCATAAAGGTTCCTTGTCAATTTCCACTTTAGGGTGAAAGCATGGATAGGTGGACTGTTTGGATTGTCTCACTTGTAATTTATTTGGATTACATACAAACGTAAAATTTAAAGCCATATTCAAAATTAATATTTTCAATTTTTCAATTATTCATGTTGTCATAAACTTTAATGGAAATCATCATGAAAATTTTGGATGAATTCTAAAAAGATTATGGATTTGTAATGGGCTTTTGAAATGACAACCCTATGTCTATCACATAGAAAAAATGAAAAATGTGGACTCAAAGTATATGTCAAAGTAGTGTCAAAATAAAAATTAAAAAAATAAAGCATCATCAAATGAACAATTTATTAGTGAGGCATTGAAAATTTACATATATATAAAGTTTTAAATGATGTGAATTTTTATTCTTGAAAGTCTATTTCATATCAAAAAAATTATCTTTTGCATGGATTTTTTTATTAATCAGATGTTTAAGGATATTCATAGGTTGTCATATTAATATTTGACTAAAAGCATAGGGGATAATTATAAGATTTATGGTTTGATAATTGCTAAAATTGCAAAAAAAAATGATAGTGCAAAAAAGGAAAAAAAGGACTTAAAGACTTTTTAGAACTACTTTTTACAAATAACAAATACATGAAACAAACTTAAGTGAGAAAATTTGAATAGTTCAATATAAGATAATTCATGTGTTAATGATTATTTTTCACAATCATACATAGTTGTGTATGAATACTTTTGTTTAATGCCATAAATGCAAAACATCCCAAAATGGGTTTCAATTGACAACCAAACATGTTTATTTCCTGCACATGTGACTTGCATCTAAAGCTAAACATTTTGAACCCATTGAACATAATTTTTTTATCAAATGGTTTTTAAAATGAGTCCTTTACCTTGTAGCTATTTCCTTCAAAATTTTAAGACCTTGAAATTTTTGAATGATCTGGTTTTTCATCAAATTCATCCAATGAACATGTACTTTCATAAAAGGGAGCATGTTTTTGTTGTAACAAAAAATTGAAATCAATTGTGTGATTTTATGCCTTCCTTTTGATTACTTTTTAAAAAAAAAGTAATTTAAACATTTGATTCCTTTAGTTTACAAGATTTAAAATGACATTAAAATAGTATCCAAATTATTTTTAAATGTTTTTATTAATTTGAAAAGACATCATTTTATCTATTGGCATACAACAATCCATTACAATTATAATAATGTAAGATAAACAAAAATCCAATGTTATCTTTTGTAGTCCTTTTTCAATTAGACATTCCATTTTGGTACCCCAATCGTCAATGGACCCTAATGTTAGATTATGGACTCTCAAGCACCACTTTTGAGCCACCTAACCATGCTTTCACATTTCATTCAATAAAACCTCACATACATTTTTATTTATTTATTTGTCATTTTCAAGGGACTATTCCATGTTTGATTTTTCACAAGAAATGCAACTCAATGAGTAAAAAAGAAATCAAACAACTTTATGATCTACAAAAGCACTATTAGAAATGAAAGTGCAAGCATTTATTTATAGAAAAAAATATTCACACATTTCTTTCCTCTCACCATTGTGTGAAAATGCAAAGCCAATTCTTAAATGAATGAAATGAAATGGTTGCAATACAAATCTTGCACCAAAAAAAATGTAATTAAAACTTAATTTTTGAAAAGTACAACAAAAAAAAACATCAACAAAAATAACCAAACATAATAGACAAAATATAACAAAAACAAAGTTTAAGCTCTATGAATCTTTTTAAAAAAGAAACAAAGGTCAAGTTTTACAAAAATTGAGCTCTACGAGATTTTTGAAAAGGAATTAACAAACCAACAAGCTTTAACAAATAAAAAAATTACAAAAGAAAAAAAATTGGCATTGAAAAAAAGTTCAAGGTTGAACATCAACATTAGACCTTTGAATGTTCTAAAACCTACACAAAGCAAAAGGAAGGAAATACCAACTGTAACAACAAAACATGAACAATAATTGATGATGACTAATAACAATCGACAAGGACAAAGGAAAAGTTATTGTACTTGAAGTTCAAACAACAACATCAAAGTAATAATGTTACCAATATTCAACGTTAAGTAGTAAACAACAACCCCCAACAACGAACAACAATTAATATGAAACAATAATCAATGATGAGCATCAACAATTGACAACAAGGAACAACAACCAATGGCTAGTAGTAACAATTGACAATGAACAATAGTAATCAACAATGAACAACATTAGCAATTGATGAATAGGAGGGATATTGAGCAACCATTGATGCCAAGTAAGCGTGATGGCAATGAACTATAGCAATAACATTCAAAGATTTCAACAAAAAAAACAAAAGAAAAAAACTCGAAGAAAAGGTTAGTGAAAAAATGAACAAAGTGTCAACGAAGTTCCAAAAGGAAACAAAGTTCTAACAAAAACAAAACAAGCACAAGAACGCACAAAGCTTCAACAAAGAAAGCGCATAACATAACCTTGGAACAAGACGTAAAGTGTACAAAAGAAATAAAGAAAAACAAATAAATTAGAATGGGGGAGAAACATGAGGATTTTTATCAATGAAGGAGGTAATAGATATATGAAACTCATGTAAATGCAAATGTTGGGACCCCATTGGGTGCCACCATGCTAATTCTTAACCTTAGTTGCCACCAAGTTGGATCCCTAATCCAAATCCCAATTTTTTAAAAACCTTTTAAAACCTTTATAAACTATAAACCTAAAGACAAGTTACTACCTATACGCTTGAAAATCATACCCGAGTTAAGCCATCGATGGCACTTAGGTCTCTTGAATTTAGTCTCTTCAACATAGTTTGCTTTCAAGTGAAAATCGAATAGTCAATTCTCAAACCGGTTATCATTGTTTGTGATACCAATTCATTTTCATTGTGAGAAACAAATAAAAAAACAATTGATTGACTAAGCAACTTAATACCCACCTAATATTAGTCATGACTGATGTTGTGTAAATATATATATTTTATATGCCTTTGGATAATGGTATATTAACATTCAAAATTTTCCATTAAGTTAAGGTCCAAGTATACAAAAGTAATTATTTTGGTAGATGGGTAACTATGTTCAAAGGAGCCAAAAACCATGGTGGAAAATGTAAGCTTTTTAAATTTGTTTTTGTTTTAACATTTTAAACTTATGTTAGTCATTCCAAGTTGTGCTAAAGGAGTAATATGAGTGTTGAGGAATTCAAATTAAAAAATTGATTTGGATTTTGGTTTTAGTAAAAGACTTTTGAACTTGCACAATAGTTATGTTAAAGTAATCAATGTTGCAAAGGACTAGGGTAAAGGAATTTTTTTAATAAAAATTTTGATGTTAAAAATATTTAAATGATACTAGCCTACTACCCATACTTTTAAAAAACTCACAATTAAAATTATGGAATTTGAAAATTTTAGAAATTCAAAGTATGTTCCAAATGATAATTTTTCAAGATCAAACACAAAATTTGGCATAGTTCAAAAATTTCATATTTATTCAACAATGATTAACATAGAACATATGATATATTGGGGATATATATATATAGCACATTGCAGAAGATTTCATTCAAAAATTCTTTCATGTGAAAATTTGGAAAGGGCTAAAAAAAGGTTTCATGGCAAGGTAAAGTAAACAAAAAAAGTAGTCCGCCCAAAGTCTAATGAAAAAATGGAACACTTTTTGATATGGACACAAGAAAGTAGATTCAAAATATTTTGAAGTAGAAATATAAAATCATAAGGCCCTACATTTAGTTTATGGGAAGTTGGATACAAACTTTGAACAACTTTGGTATCATAAAAGTAGATTGAAAGTATTTTTTAAATTAACTAGGTCAAAACAATGTTCAAACCTACATCATATTAAAAATTGAATATATTATGATTATAACCTACTTCATAATTTGATAATACATAAAAAAATTTATGGCTCCATTAAGTTGAATGTTTTTTTAATCAATATTTCATCTACATGTAGCCCATTTTGTAAGATTAGACATTTCATGCAAGTAGAATTATTTTTAAAATTCTACTTTCAAGATGGGGTTTTTCAACATTTTAAACATAAAGTGAAAGATTATTATCATGTTTATTATTGTACAAAAAAAAATTCTACTTTCAATACATTAAAACTTTTTCATGGCTACATGTAATTTTTTTTTATAAGGAGTAATGAGCTGTCTATTTTACCTTGCTTGCACCCCAAGATCCTCTTATAAAGTAATCCCATTGGCTCTTTTAAACATAGCACCCAAAACATATCTAGCTATGGGTATGGGTATTTTTTACATATATCCAAGGTTGCAAATAAGGTATAATTTTTACATTTACATACCTTTGAATATGTTTTTCATCAAGGTATGTTGATTTGAGGAAAATAGGTTAGGGTAAATAATATATGATGTTCACACTTGGCATGTATATATGGGTAAAAGATGAACTTGCACAACATTGGTCATGACCCATGTTGGAGAAGGTGTAATGACCTTGAATACCTTTAAGGTTAAGGCTAATTATGATTTTTGAGGGGGAAAAGCCTTTAAAGGTAAAATGTTTAAATGGTTTTTGAGGAAAAAAACGTTAAGAGTTAAAGCTATATATGACTTTTGATGAAAATTTATGTGCCAAAATAGGTCATGTGTGTGAGATCAAAGGTGAACCAAAAAATGCTAAAATAAGGGGTTTGGAAAATGTTGTGCTTTAAAACAAAACATAAAAAACCAAGTGTAAAATCTTGATTCAAACATTAGGAGAAATGCTCCCCCTTTGCAACTATGTTTTCAACTTGATTTCAACTACAAATTGAAGTTGAAGATGACAAATACAATTGCAAAATGTTTTTTGCAACTACAACATATTTTTTTTGCAACTATATAACCCAAAAAATCAACAAGTTGAAAGCAACAAACACATGTTAGCACCATGGACATTGACCACTTTAGTTGTAAACCTACTAACCAGTATAGTTGAAAGTCATTTTCAACTATGATCCAGTGTGAATGAACTTCATTTATTGATGTTGCATGGCATCGTTTACTTACCATTATAGCCAAAGGTCATTTTCAATTTCTTGATGGGATCCTTTCATTGACATTGCATGACATCATCAAATATAGTTGCAAGTTCAATTGTGTTACAATTCAATTGGGCAAAAGGTCAATTAATAATTAAATGACATGTGGCACATCCACATCGAAAGGATATGCCACCTCAACATTAAATTAAGTTATGCCACATGGCACTTAAACATAGGCCACCTAGTCTAGGTTTAAACATTGACACTTAACTTAAGCCTAGGTTTGGCCTACACATAGGCACCTAAGCTATGTCTAAACATTGGCACTAACCCAAACCTAGGTTTGGCCTACATATAGGCACTTAGGCTAGGTCTAAACATTTTCACCTACACTACATCACAAACTTCATGGGCCATGATTTAGCAATAATAATTGTGTAGAATTTACTTTTCATAGGTTTGTATGGAATAGACACGAATGTCATTCGTCTACTTGTATTGTTTGAACATCGATGTTGTGTGCATTGTTATGACATGAATGTCATATACATATTCATATTGTTTAAACATAGATATTATATGTCAATTTGTGTTGTTTACACACAAAAGTTGTGCACATGATTTATGCGTTTAAATAATTTATGACATTCATGTTTAAATAATACAAACCCATGAAGCCTATAAATTTCTGATGTAAACTAAACATAAGCCACTTAGGTTCAATAATGTGGCACCTAGGTTAGGTTAAATTTTAATAGCCTATGTCGTCCTTAGGCTAGGCCTAAACTTAAGTCACATGACACCTAAGTTATGCTTAAACTTAGGCCATGTGGCACTTAGTCAAGAAAATCCTATTTCATTTTGGGTTGAGCTTTTTTGATTGGCTTGTCTTAAATGGTTATTAAATTTTCATTCTTTTGTTTTTCCAACATTTTTAGTTCACTTCCTTATGTAGTTTGGATTCTTTGAAACGGAAAACAAAAAATATGGGATGAACAATTGAATTGCAACCTAGTTACAAACCAATTAATTGTAACCAAGTTACAACCTAATAACAACTTAATCAATTGTAACCTAATTACAATTCAATTAGAACCTAGTTTAAGTTTAGTTAGGCCTAGATCAAAGCTCATAGTCTACTTAACCTAGGTTTAGTTAAACTAGTAGCTACATTAAATAGACAAATAGTTAGTCCACCAACTAGTTTAATTATTGATTGGCGTAGGCTTAGTAGACTACTTAGGTATAACTAGGCACAATTATTAAAAGATTACTATACCTATTGAAATTATGATTTTTTGATAAATTTTTATTACTACTAACCATTTACTATTGTAATTAATAATATTTATAACTAATAAGGGAGATAAAAATAAGAAAAATAAAAAATAAAATAACCTAGGTTAGTTATTAACTAGAATTATAATAAAATAAAAAATAATTTCAACATTTTCATTAATCAATATAATGATATTATATCATTACATGAATTATTATTTAAAAACTACTATAACTACTGAAGTAGTAATAATAATATTTTTTGTTATTATTATTATTGAATTAATGAGAATTAATATAAATAAATTAATATAAATATTACAATTCATTAATAGTTATAGATTTAAACTTAGACCTAAGCCATGAAACATGTCACATAAAAGTAGGCCACAATGTGGCACTAAAGATTAGGCTTTCACTTAGGTCATGTGGTTAAGCTATTTAGAAAAAATTGGCCTAGGCTTGGTTTAAAAGGGCTATTTTAAGAGTAAAAATTGTGAAGCTTTTATATTCAGTTTTCATTATATATCCAAATATAGAAAAAGATAATTAATTATTTGTACTTTATTTGCCCTTTATAGGAAAAATTGGGTGAATCTTCTTGTAAAATATTCCCATTCTTTTATAGCTTATTATGGATGAGAGCCATTTTGGTTACAAATAAGAATTCCAAATTAAAACGTTGATAGTAACCCCTAAACTTTCCAACTTGTGAACATACACAATGTTTCATCCACCTAACTTGATATTTTTCATCCATCCAAAATTAATACTACCAAAATAGTTGAATAAATGACTTGTGACATAACCACATCAACCAATAACAATGCTTGATTCATCCATCTTGATTAATTTTCATCCACTCCTAAATGAGTATCAAAATATCCAAAATATTACAAAAATATTCAAACAAAAGATTTGTGATATCATGACACCTGATGAAACCATATCTTTAGTTGACAACTCAACTAGAGATCAACTGTGAAGTTGTTCGATTCTAAGAATATTTTAGAAGTAGCACTTTAGTCAAACATCATTTCCAATTACTATCCAAATCAGTAAGCAACATTATTTACTTGGTAACCAACTAATTTTTTTATTAAATATGAAATAATTCAAAGTTGAAAATTGTTTGGTTAAAAAAGGTTGTTTTCTACTAATGAAATGATACATTAAGTGAGTACTTGATATGAAAATAATGATGTTTTTGGGCATTCCAAAAGTATAAAACCTGATCATAATTTGGCTCAATAATAAAAACACGACATCCATAGTTGATTCTAATGTGCTTATAGAATTAAAACTTTTTTGAAAGCATATTCTTTGAATCCAATTACGTTTTATTTCAATTTTTCAACTAAATTGTACAAAAAAAGACATCTTTCACAACATGTAGTTGCTACAATTCAATACTTTAATATCTTGACAACTTCAACATCAATTAAGTTACTTTTTAATTTTTCAAATTAAAATAATATTACCACATTGTTGACATGCATTATTAGATTGCATTCATTTATGGAAACTAACAAAGACACATGAAAACATGCAAACAAATCTTTCATGTTACAAAATGTATTCATTTGCACATTGTAGGAATCAAGGTTCAAAACAAACATTAAAAATTTACAAACTTGGCATCAACCATGTGTCATATTTCTCCTTTGTACATTCTAATCTTATAACACAAAATATGGGACTCCAAAGCCACACACTGGGGATCAACTCCCCAAACACAAAATAGTAGGAACCTTGTTCATGCAAATTGGGTTCCAACCACAAACCACATAAAGTTATATATTATGCAATAGAAACCTTGTTATCATCTCAAAACCCTTATCAAAACAAAATGATGACATTTCAATATTTTGAAACATGATCTCCACATTTGAATGCTTAAAAGTGTAACCATCTAGACACATTGTGCATACGTCTCCAAATACATGATATAAGAGGATTTTTTAATATCAAAAAAATAAAAATCTACTTGTTGAAATTAAATTTTAAAAAATATATTAATTATTTAGCATGAAACTATCAAATCTAACTAGAGACTATAGTGTGTGCATGTTAAAGCAATTCAACTCAACTTTTCCTATCACAATTTGATACATTTGCACAAGTATACATGTGTCTTTTTTAATATTATCTAATTCAATTCATGAAATTAACTTTGATAGCATCAAGTTCATCCAACACTACAAACTCAACTTCCTATTATAGCACTAACTTGTTGTTGACCTTTAACAACATTGGTACCTTTCTCGTAGATGAATATTATATCTAAAAAGAAGGCCAATTATATCAAAACCACTATTAGGTAAGTGTAGCTTGTTGTACATGGTATTTCAAAAAATCTCCAACATCCATTGAAACCACTTCTCCACATATGCTAACAAATTGATGTATTATTACCCATCTTAATGTCACATAACATAATCCTTATGCTCGAATCCAATGTTTTCCTTTACCAAAATACCCACAACATTGTAACATAACAAAAGAATGTCATTGGCCACCATGCTTCAATTGCAAAATAAAAGGTGAAGACAATGCAACTATTGAAAACATTAGGATTAGCATGCCCAAGGTCAAACACAAGTATGGTCTTTTGTCAAAACCATATGTTAAAATGTTATAGCCATCCCATGATTTTCATTGCATGATCCAACCTTATGAAAAGTTAACATTGCAAAAAATTTAGAAACCAAAAATCTTTGAAGAATTACTAAAAGAATTAAATCATGCAAGTTCAATAGCCCATTAACAAGCTCATTACCACTCTCCTTCACTTTGTTCTTTGTTTTGCAACCTTCCTTTGAAAATTGTTTTGTTTCTACCTTCATTTTATAAGACCCTTCACTTTTGTTTTTCAAAATATAAAGAAAGTTTGTGATGAAAATGTTTTAAATCTTACAGAAAATGTATTCTTTAGTTGAAAATAAAATTCAAGTGATATGTTCAAGCATCTGACAACTGAAAATGATTTTGTCAAATGTTGGTTTGATAATTATGTGGGGGTGGGGGGGTAGATCTTGTTCCAGCAGTCGAGTACATATATATCTTTCTCAACTTGTAATGTGTGTGTGAGGCATGTCTATATGTCTATTTGAAACATGTTTTATTTTGAACTATTGCAAGGAACTCTCTTGTTATGTTTGTGTTCACAATGGTGAAATGAGAAGAGGGAGGTACATAAAAATATCTTGAAAAAATTGACATTGACTTCTTTGACCAATTTTTAAAATTTTATGGTAACATTGATTTGTTCACTAAAAATCTATGATGCTTAAAGATGCAATGTTAACAAGCATTTCCCTAAACAAGCCTTAACACACCTTGCCAACTAGGATGCCACCTTAAATATTGTGTTACATAACATGGTATATGTGAATGGGAAATAAACTTGTTTTAGATAACATTGTTTTTATTTTTAGTTGTCCAAATGTGAATGTGGTTTTAAAAGGGTTGAATGTGCATTTAAGTTCAAGGACTAATCATTTAAGAATGCCCTAGGGAGGGGGGTCAAAAAAGTTTACATCATCTAATGTTGATTGTTTTAGGGTTTCATTATCACATGGGTTTTAATACTATTAGGGTTTGAATGAATACATGACTCTAGTGATTGACATGGATTGTGTAAATGTTGAGGAGCCCAAGGTTCTTTCCTTCTTTGGCCTCCTTGTGGATATGGAAGTCATTTCAATCTTTGTTATGTTTTGCCTTTATTCAAAGCGATAGATTCTTTGTGAGATTCAATGTTCATTTGCATGACACCTACGTCACTAACTTTATTTCAATTCAAAGTTTTGCTATTGATTTTTTTCATATGTACACTAACACTGTTACCAATTAGCAAGTGCATTACTTGGTTTAGCATTTGAACACCAAGGGAAACACATTTGGGCATACCATAAATGTATTGACAAGAAAGTTTGGATTACTTGGGGAGGTTGGGGGTGGTGTTAGTAGAAAGTAAAGGGCAGTGCACTCTAACTATTGTCTTGCTTGTAAGTGAGTTAGAGGCCATACTTGGATATAAATAGTGATGGAGGTGATGAATATTGTAAGGTAGTAGTGCTTCAGCCCATTTTTGGAACCACCTCGATGTCATCAAGGGTTCCTATTGTTAGGTTAGCAGCATTTCCACCCTTGCTAAATGTCTTCAATCTTGACTCATAGTTTTCATTTTTGATGGTGAATGATAGGAAAACAATTCCACCATGGCTTGTGACACTATCTCACCCTCCACCCTATCACAAAGTGTCACAAAACTTGGATACCTCCCAAGTGCTAGATTACAAGTTTCTAGAGTATATGAAAGTTGCACAGATGGATGTAATGTGACCTCTTGATATGGATGCACTTTGTTCTAGACTGCTCATCACTTGTGTCTAAGTTGTGAAATCAGCTAACAAAGTAATATTATGCACAATGGTAATGCATAAGTAATATATGCAAAAGATTTTTATACATGTTCTTTAGATTCTCTAGATGGAGAGTGCATAGTATAGTGGAAAATTGAAAGGTTTGCTATCCTTAAATTGCATGCACAAACTAATGATAATTTATGAATGTTCTGCCAAACTTAATTTGTTTAGTTCAAGCTTCTTTGCTCCATTTTGAACTTTCAATTTTGTTTATGTGATTGGGGTCCATACATTGTCAAGATGGATGTCCCAGGAGTTCTACAAGGGACTGTCGAGACTCATCAAAGCGATATTCAGAGGACTGAGGTCATAATTTTGGTGCTTTGTTTTTTTGGAGCTAAATGTGGGGGGTGCTGATGGGCTGGTTTGTAACTTTGTGGGTGCAATCACTTTGACAATCCCATGAGCTTTATCTAGAAGGGCAGACGCCAACAGGCAATCCAAGGGGATATGTTGTATCAAGTTTACTAAATGAGAAGAAATATTAGGTAGATTAAACTCATGTAAGCACTGCTGCACTTGAGAGAAAAGAATTTATATCAAGTCTGAACTCTAAGCTGTACAAATAGCAACATTTTGGCAAACAAAGCAACCTTCCATATCCTCCCAAAATTGGTGACCAACCAGTCTGCCTCTCCAAAATTGGGTACATCCCTGTTTACAACCACCTGTAAGAACTGATTTCCTAACAACTATAGAGTTTTCCTGACCACTTCTGTAAACTTCAGAGTTTTGTGACCACTTCTGTAAATTACAGAGTTTTCGTGACCACTTTTGCAAGTGCTATTACCTCCTGTACCCCTTCCACTTCAAACCACAATCAAGCAAACAAAAATCCTTAACCTTCAGCACAAATGTATGATATTTTAGAGTCAACTAGGATGGTCCCTGACTTCAACTTTGGGTTTTAGCTGTACATCCTGACCTCCTGTGCCCCCTTGTTCCCCTTCCCTCCTCTCCCCTTCTAAATAAACCAGTAACCCACCTCAGAAATCCCTCATTGGCATCAGCACTCCTGTGATGTGTTGTAGCTGAGGAGGGACTGTTCTATGTTTTATATTCTCAAGATTTCTTCTTTTGCTTGTTCCCAGGACAGAAATTCACTAGGGAAAAAAAAAAGTTGGAATCCTGTCAAGACAAATTCAAGCCATCCTACCATGCCTCAACCCTTTCAGTATGCTGATCAATTGTATTTACCAATCTTCCAGATTTGTTGGGTTTCACTTTGGTGGTGCGCTTGGAATTGGGTGGGATGATAATGCGACGTGAATACTGGTCATATCCAACTTTGGTATCCACAGTGGGCCCAGAACTGTGGCGTTCATGACCATTCAGGAGCACACCACCAGAATCACTATCAGGCTCATCGCCTTCTGAAGACTCAGGAGCTGGAGATCCATGCTGATCTTCCAATACTACCTCCTGTCGACTCCTTAAAGTCCGGATTATGAGTGTCTTCAAAAGATTCATCACTTGTACTGCATGCATTAGTGCAGTCAATGGATCTGCCATCTGCAAGATGCCAAAAGAATTACCGCATTAGAAAGAGTAATACTCACATCCTGCAACAACACCAAACTGACCAAGAACAGTGCAAAGTCTGACATCTACAGAAACTATCATTGAAAATAAAACATTTATGAAATGATCATAAGGGACTTGGAAATATGCAATAGAATATGTGATGAAGATATCAGATATATCTTTAAAGCAAGGACTTGAGGAGAATCGACCTCAGGAATATCAGAAGACAAAAACACAAGCAGAAGAGGGACTGTGATAGACGTCAAGAAAAATGCTGGATCTGTGGGTGCATGGCACAAGAGAGCGCTTGAGAAGGAAGAAATTATTTATTACCTGAGTCATATTTGGCGCAAACACCATGGCAATGTTGCGGGCATTCATTTTGTTGGTGGATTCCTGTTGTACAACATCAGCCATGAGGTTGACAGCCCAATCAAGCAGAGCAGCTTGTGTGGGTGGCAGGAGTCTCACCAGAGCCACACTTTCCTCCTCAGTATTGCAATCCATAACTTGGTCAGCTGTGAACACATCTAGCACTCCTTGTGGCAGCTCCCTGAACCATGCCTACCCACAACTCCAAAAAAAAACCACAAGTAAGAGTTGCAACTCAGCTTCCAGCTACATTTTACCACTCTCCATCTACTTCTGCAACCCTATGACTCTTGGATTCTTATACCATCTCTCTACAAGAAGATGAATGAGTTATCTCCATCAGAAAGAAAAAAATTGCATCAAGAGTGTAGACTTGCAATGAAAGCTTTGTCTTCATCTCTTGAAGCTTCTTGGGTTTGGATATCCACAGCAAAGTTACAAAAAAATGAATCTAAAAGAAAATTTAAATAAAAATTGATAACCACACCTTGATGAGGCCAGCAAGACAGTGGACATCGATATCCACAGGCACTATACCCTTGTTCAATTGATCCCGTACATGCTCCTCATGACTGTTCTCCGCAGTTATCCTGAATATGCCTTCTGCCTGCAAAATCAAGAGCAGAACACAAATTAACAAAAATGCCATGAGGAGAACCTCTATCTCAAAACAAAGCTAACAATAAGAGCTCAAGCTGCAACAACACTTTCGAGAAACACTATCAGCAAGGAAACTAAGAAGATCTATCAGACAATAATGTGCAACATAGAAAAAAACTGTCTGAAGTGATGCTGAAACCAGAGAAGAAAAATGGTGGATGAAGAATTAGGTCAAGACTGTCTTCAAGACACTCTGCAGAAAAAAAAATGCAGACAGGCAAGCAAGTGAAGGGATTGTTGTAAAAATCATAGAATGGCAGCATTTGCCGACGACAGATCTTGGGAAAGGCAACAACAAGCATGATCTGGAGAAACAATGAAGAAGAAGAAGACCTTCAAGCCTCCTTCATGATAAAGCCGCTCTTGCATGAGGAGGAGAATCATAGGCACACTGTTTCCCTTGGTGTCAAATGCACATTGCATTGATTCCGCAGACACTCCAAACACATTTTGGCTGCAAAATAACAGAAGAAAAATCATCATCATTATCAGCGATGACTTGCAACACATTGCTCCCTGAGCACACCACCCACCAGCAGCAAAATCTCACCAAAAAATGCCAGCAACAACAAAATTGCATGCAAAACAGATCTCTCTCTCTCTCTCTCTGTGCAAATCTCATTTCTTTCTCAGAAAAAAGAGTTTCAGTTTGCTGTCAGGATGTTCACAAACCTGGCACTGGGTGCACGCAGAGGAACCTCGACTTCAAATTCTTCAGGCAAGCCAAGAAACCCATTGTAGCGGTCGAATGTGACATGCGCAACATGTTGGACATCAGTGGGCCAACCGATTTCCAGAGTTTCGGGGCTTTCGTCTGCTTTCACAGCTTGACATGAAGCCATGAGGGATCTTCTCATTGTATCCAGAAGCATAGCAACAATAGAGAGCTGAGCTCTCTCTCTCTCCTGTTCCTGCTGCTCCTGCTCCTGTTGTTCCTCCTCATTCTCATCATTCTCATCATGCTCATCATGAGTAGTCATCATCATTTGTCTCCTCCTCTGCTGCTGGTGAGGAAGAGCTCCTCCTCTGTAATCAGCTGTTGCTACTGCTGCTGCTCCATTGTTGCCGCTCATGATCTCTCTCTCATGGTTTCTTGAGCTGCTGAAAATCCCAGTTCTTGCAGAAAATGTCGAACTTGGGCTTGCAGATCCTGATGAGAGTCTGCTAGTGGGAAGAACTGCTGTCATTGTCTCAAACCTCCAAAAGCACAAAACTTCCCCCCCCCCAAAACGACAACGACAACAAGCTTCCTAACTCAACAAAATTACAGAACAAATTTCAAAGCTCAAAATACAAAACAACACTCTTTTGACAAAATCCAAAATGCACTCTTCCACAACAACAACAACACTAGTGCTCAAACAAAAAACCCATCAAGTACTCAAACTTGCAAGAACAAACAAACAAAGACACAAAGTAATAAGTAGTCATTGCCTCAAAACTCCCCCCCCCCCCCTCTCCCAAAAAAACAGGAAAATAAAACCAAGCTTCCAAGCTCACAACAAAATTACAGAACAAATTTTCGAGTTCAAAATCCAAAACACACTTTTTTGACCAAATCCAAAAGACACTCTTCTACAACAACAAACAACACGCAAGCTCAGAATCCACAACACATTCTTTCCACCACAACAACAAACAACAACACTAGTGCTCAAACGAAAACACCCATCAAGTACTCGAACCTCCACACAACAACAACAACAACAACAACAAAACAGTTTTGAGAGCTGAGGAGCTTCTGTGCACTACTTGAGAGTTTCGGTTTTGTGCACTTGAGAGCTTCTTGTTGTCTGCAAATTTCTTGCATGAATCCCTTCCTTCCTTCCCATCATCATGTCACTAAATCTATCATCAACAAAAAAACAAAAACTCCCCACCTCCCCTCCCCTCCCCAAAGAAACAAACAAAGAAAAACTCTTAGACTTTACTTCACATCATCATCATGTCACAAATTCCATCAACTTCCTGCCCCCAGCAAAAAAAAAACTCCCCCCAGAAAACCACAAAGAAAAACTTTTAGAGAAATTGGGCTTTCCTTCCCATCATCATGTGACAAATTCCATCAACTTCCCCCTCAACCCCTCAGCAAAACTCCCCAAAAAATATCACAAAGAAAAACTCTTAGACAGGGAGCTAGGCTATAACTCCAAAGCTGTGAGAGAACCCACCAACAGTAGTCACTAAAATAAGAAGGTTTTCTGTGTCTTTCTCTCTCTCTTCCTCTCTCTCTCTCTCTCTTTCTTTTTCCCTCCCTTTACACACATCCCTAGGATTATTTTTATTTATTTATCCTTCTCCTTGGCTCCTTTATTAGCTCTGCCAGGGAGAGACTAGGGCACAATGTAGTTTACATTGCCTTGGGATTGGGGAGGGACAATGGAACATGTAGTTTTCAACAATTTCATGTTGCCTTTGTATAGACTAGGGAAAGATGTAGTTCTCTTTATTGCCTTGGGAGAGACTATGGAATGATCTAATTTTCATTGTCTTGGGTGAACTAGTAATACCTAATAACTAAATTGGTACCATGGTAAAATTTCCAAATTTTTTTTTTGAGTTCTTTCTAAATTAATCAACCTCTCAGAGTTTGAATTTAACATTTCTCACATTTAAATTTTGTAATACCTTGGCAGCTTTGACATTGCTTACATTATTTGTAAAAATATGCTGAAGTTTTCAAAAATATTTTTTGCAAGAAAATAAAAGTTGTGAAAGAAAATAAAGAATCTTTTTAAATAGTCTGGAATATTCTATTTCTCAACGTGGAATCTTTAAAATTAATCAATTATTCAACAGACATGTATTGAAGCTGTCCATGTACTGTAGACCCCTCCCCTTCGCCCCCTCTTTATAAGTGCTGGTTCACCCTGGCTGTTTTCATTTGAGGGCTGGTCATCGGGTGTTAATGTGGTACAGTGGTAAGAATGTAAGAATCCCTGGGATTTTTTTTGGGGTGGGGGGGTGTTCCTTCTCAACCTTACAAATAAATTTGAGCTCCACATTGCTGCGCACGACCTGTGATGACCAACTATTTTATTTAATTTTTATGTTTTCATATGACTTTCAATAATTCATTATTATTTATGTTTATTTCAAGTTTAATTTAAATTAATATACATTCTATGGACATGAAAAAACACATAAAAGAGTGAAGTAGATTTAAAATGCAGGTAGTTATTAGGAAAGGTGGGAGATAGTTATTAAGAAAGTTAATTTTTAAAATAATTATTAAAAAAGAAATGCCATATTAGGCTTGAAAATGAGATAGTTATTTCTGAAATTATCTTTGAAATGATCCATGGACGACCAATGTGAAGGATTCCAAAAAAATTCCCCCTATACCCGTTCCAGTTACTTGTCTCTGGAATTAAAACTAAAACAAGTTCTCAGTCTTCAGAGTCCAAATGTAGCCTCTAAAAGGCCTCACTCAAGAAGGCAAAAGTGGCCCTTGTAGGCTGGTTCACTTGTGCTGCTTTCCATTTACTCCCATATTTTAAGAAATGTCATTGGGTATTACATTGTGAATTGTGAGTTCATTTATTGGGGACTTTGCGTAACATCTCTTACTTAAATCTCTTGCTGGTTAGAAAATGACCCAAGGGGATTGTTTGAAAATGTCAGAAGGGGCAGAGCCATTGTGCGATTGCCTTTGAGTGACTTGTTTTTTGTTCTTTTTCTTTGCTCCCTTTACCTTCTCACCACAATTCCCTTATAAAATTGAATTGAATCTTAGAATTTATCTCTTTACAAGTCTATCCATATAAAATTGCAATTTAAACTACTCCAAAAAAATTTCCCTTTTTCATAAAATAAAATAAAATTTGTGGGAAAAAATTAGTAATGGGTGCCCATTGGTAAACCCACAAAAAAGACTGTTGCCAGTCAGCTGTTAGGTACCCATCAGGGGAATAGCTAACCACTGCAAACTGAGATTTGAAGGCCTTGAATATACATATACCCTCATCTGTAAACCCTACTAGGTAACCATTTTTTGTCAGTAGTGTGTTTGTTGTCAACCATCGCCCATCAAGACAGTTGATAACCACACCATAGGTTAGATACCCAAGGCTTGGAAGTTTGTGCAAGACCCATCACGTTAAATGTAATGAATTCCTGTGGAGTTTAGCTAGGGTGAACACATTGGATCCTTTCTGAATTTTACAGGTTAGTTAGTACCCTGACTTAAGCCAAAAATAGTCTTTCTTCAGATGTAGTTTTACCTGGTGAGGGAAGCAAAGACAGGTAAACCCAATAAATTGAGTGTAAAGCCATATAACAAGACAGACTAGTAGAGCACACTTCCAAAAGGAGGTAGTTGCATTCTTATATAATAAAAAAATTAGACATAATGAACTACATGCATAAAACATGCCATGTGTAGTGTACATGTACCCTCAAAACTTTGGAGATACCCATTAATGTACATTGTAGTCCTCAATACTTTGGGCATACCCATTAGTGTAGGGTAAAGCCCATGTAGTTCCATATACCCTTGTAACTACACTAATGGGTATGTCCAAAGTATTGAGGACTTTTTGATATCAATCAACATGCTTACTTGTTTGTACATCCACATGTGTAAAGCATTATTAACCATATCTCTAACTACTTGTACACTGCTAATTTGCTTTGGAAGTTACATACACACCTTCTACTTCAAAGCTGACGATGTAAGATTGATGCAAATGCACATGTGCAAGCATCAACCTAAGTTACTAATTATAAATGTTTATGTTCTTTTGAACTTATACCAGCCTTTGTTTAGAACATGATGTAATGTTGTTAATCATGTACATAGTTTTTAATATTGAATGGCACATCCACATTTTGTTGTGAAGGCATGTGTATTTGTCAACAGTAATTTTCTTGTCCTCACAATGAAGGTGTTTTTCATAACTATTTCCCCTAAAAAATAGTCCAAGCAATGAGCATGTTAGTCTTCAACCCCAAAGACATGAGAGATAAGTTCAATCTTCAATAAAAGTGCAAATCATCTCATCATCTTGGTTCTTATTATGTCAAAAAGCTGCAATAATGTAATAATTATTCATCACATATATTCCAAAGTGCAAAATAATCTGGGAATCAAATTTCCCACAACCCATTGGCATAAGGGAGAGAGACCCCCTTCACTTTTGACGAAAAATAAATTGTGAACATATTTGCTAGCTTGAGTTTGTTTTCTTTTTGAAAGCATGTTCACTTCTCTTTTCAAAAACCCTTCAAAAAGATGCCCCCCCACACAACCTTGTCATTTTAACCTACAACTTGTTTTTGGAATTAATAATTTCATCATACTTCTTAATTGAAGGGTTAGAAAACATGTCCGATTTCATTTGAAGGCCCAATTTTTTCCTTGCCCATCATCATTTAAAGTATTCTGGAAGGTGAAGAAGGGCAATGAAGGCTTTGATGAATGACATTACATGTTAAAAGGTTAGTGGCTAGACCCCCTTCAGGAGTTGACCTAAGCTTGTTAGGCTCTCTTTTCCTGGTTTTTATTCATTAATTTAATAATGCTAATAATGAAGAATGCTATAATACTAATGAATAATGCTACTGAACAATGAATCATGTAAATGAATAATGAATATGAATAATTCTAATAAACATTGAGTGTGAGGTTGGACCATCATCCCTTATGTTAATGATTTATTAGATTTTCATAGTGGATACACTTCATAAAATACTTACTTATTTGGGTTATCTGTGACAGAGAACATTTTAGAAAAGAGGCTTTGGAGGGGGGCACCCATTAACATTATATTTGCCCATGGTTGCTAATGCAGTCAGTACAAGAGTATTGTTCCAATTTTTTCCATGTCTGCCCTTCACCCCATTTTCTCACCTTGTCACATTTTGCAGCCATTACGAGTATCATGGGGCATGTTCCATACCACCTAGCACAAGTGTTTTTGTTCTCAATTTTGTGATGTAGCTGAAGCAGTGATCATCCATAAGATGATTTAGCCAGATTTCGCTGCATGCTGTATATGAAAGTAGGAAAGAAAAATGAATATTTCTGTATTCTTGCCTAGCTATTGAAACTTATCATAAAAATCTGCTGATGTTGAAATTTTTTTTCCTTTGAAATCTGGCAAATTTGAGACATCTTTTGACAAAAAATGTCACCCCTAAAAAAACACTCTGTAGCACTCCTAACGTGCCTGAAAGTATGTATAACATAGACCCTAAAAGTGTCTGGGAAGGCCAATCTGAAATAAAATAAAATGAAATAGGGCAAAGGCAGACTGGGGAAACCAATAGTACTCTTGTACTGACTGTATTAACAACAATGGGCAAATATAATATTTAGGGGCAGCCCCTAACATTATAGTAGGATGCACCTGATTTCCACCAAGTTCCTATAGAATTATCCCCACAAAATGGATTAACTTTGTGTTTGTGAAATGCAATTGGGGAGAAAAACCACAACCCAAAACAACAGAACATGTGGATAGAATGCTATGACAAGGTGTGTTGCACATGGTGACCCAGCCATTGAACATTGAATGAGAACTAATGAACTTTTATTTTTCTCTTAATCTGATTTTTTAACACAAATATGAAAACCAAACTTAGACTCTATATTTATTTGGTGTCCTACGCATATTAAATATAACATATTATATGTTGGCCTTATTATAGTTTGTTGGAATTGAACTATTTGTGGTAGCCATTTGTGGATTAGAGTGAATTGGTCAATGTACACTTTCATTCATTTCCCACCAGTATCATATATGACCATCAATCATCTAGCTAATTTTCACTTAAGTTAATTCATCCCTCCTTTGTGATTTTCATTACAAAGAGTGTAAGATTATGAAAGTTAAATTATGCAAACCAGGAGGTTTAATACAACCTAAATTGCACTTTAAAGGAAAAAAGATTGCATAGTATTGGTGCTGACAAATCATGAAGATTTGAGATGCAAAAGAAAACAAACCATAACACCATTGGGGGGTCGAGATCAACAAGAGGCTCCCAACACAACTTCTACATCCTACCCAATAGATTATACACTTGTTCTATGTGATTTTGACATCTCTAGTCGACTTATTTGCAATTCATATTGTCTTTGGCAAAACTATTCTGTATGATAGGTTCTTGTATCAAGTTGCAACTCTTCCAATCTCTTAAATTGGTAACCACCACTAGATATAATTTTGTCGTAAGTTATGTGCATAATCCAAATGTTGGGACGTGTTATTTCAGGTTTGTTGTGCATTAAGGTTGTGATGTCACCATAAAAGTATGGATCAATGGAAACATTGAGTTAATTTCATTTGCAATAGTGAGGATCCAACAATATGTTGTTCAATTTTGGCATGCATGTTGTTGGTAATGTTTTATAAATTGTAATTATCACTAAGCATTTATTTAGGAATTTTTAAGGCAAATATAATTTTCCTTCTTCACATGAATTTTTCATTGTATAAAGAAGGTTCTCAATGATGACACAACTGCAACAAGGGTTCAAGAAAATGGGCCTCCTTCTAATCACCTCAACAAAGGATGATCCTATGTAAAATTTAATATCTAGTCAAACTAAGTTGATTTCTTGAATAGTTTGATCAATTTAGAGCACTGTTGTACAAATTCATCAATACCAAATGTATACATATTTCTGCAGATGGTATAATCTTAATAGCGAAATATGAATATTTTAGCAATGAATGTTTACAAACTTGTTTACATTAATAGAGATATCCGTAAAGTCAAGTTTCGGCATAATAGGGCATCAAACACGGAACTGGGAATGAAAATTTTACAAAACGAAATAACTGGGACCCAAATTAGTTTTTGCACCAATTTTTGTGATAAACTAAGTGTCATCCTGTCTTTCCTATCTCTTGAGCGCCTCCACTGCTGCTACAAATATTTTCACTGCTTCTCCTGTACAACTACTACAGTTAGTGTCAAACCTTGTGCATTAAATGCTGAGTTTCAACATTTTATACTGAGATTTAATAAAATTGCATTACTTTGTGGATACGACTGAAAGAGGGGATAGGGGATGAAAGAGAGGGTGAAGACAAGGTGACTTTATGGATAATCCTAATATCATGATATTGTATCCGAGCAAAAACCATGGTAAACTCCACCATCAAAAAATGAGCCAGGTTTGACATCTGTACCATAGAGAAAGAAAAATGAATATAAGCCTGTCTGTTTTGTTGGAGGACCAGACTATGGCCAGAATTGTGGTTATCAAATGTACCTCATTCCTATGTAAATAATGTATTTTTAATCATGAAAAAATATTGAAGCAAGTTGTCATCTACTTGTTGAACAAATATATATAATCAAGTTTTGCAAATTAATTCTTCCATAACTGTGCTATCAACATGATCTTGATTTCATGATTGTTTCGTTTGGCTTGAACATGCAAATTAAGATATTGAACACTATCACACTTGAAAGAAATATACATATAACTTTGATAGGTGATGGAGTAGGTGGTGCAAAGGGATACCTAGTGCAGGCAGTTCTATCACAAACCAGAGGATAAATTGTTAAATCATGATTGTGCAATTGGGACATAATACAGAACACGTAACAAATGTATGACGTAACTAATGTAAGTGATGCAAAGCTCCCAATCAGTCCTTTTGAGAGATCATTAACTTTTGTATGACTCGATATGTGCATTAGTACATATATACAACTGGCTTATATTTATGGCTATTTCAACTTACTTTCATTTGAAAGCAGTTATTTCTTTTGCGGTGAATTTTCACCATTTCATGAAAAATATTTTCAAAAATATATATTATGTTCAATTTTTTCTTTTTGAAAATAATTCGAAAGAACCATTTTTCTTTTCCTTCAAAAAACATCACAATTACCTACAATATGAAAGGGTGCTTAAGATTTTACACTTTCATATTTGGGACATTGCCAAATTTGGAAAAATATACTTGTGAACTATCACCGTTGAGCAACATCACAAAAGTGAGGGGAAAAATCTGTTTGAAGGGTTTAGGGTTTAGGAGAAGATTGGGCACCCAATTCCTAACAAACTCTACATTTCAAAAAGGGTGCAAAATGGAAGAATATGGGAAGGCAGCAGCAATTTTTTTAACTGGTGAAATTTTTGCCTAAACATGAAATTAAAAATAAAAATTTCAAAAATAGACTATTTTGGAGGTTTCCAATATGTAGAAGTGAGAAACAAAACATCACCAAATTTTTATATCTAGTTGCACACCCTTAAAATTACCATGTTTAACAACATATCAAGGAAAAAGGCTTGAAAACTAAAATACGATATTCTCCCTATCTGAAGCATGAAGTTCATATTGGTAGATGGATTATAGAAGCAAGAACTTCTCTATTAAAGGGAAGAATAAGCATGTATTTAGATTTATCTTGTCAACTTCAAAGAGTTGGAAATAGGAAACACAAATGCAATAAACCAGTGTTGTGTGATTCTTTGAATTTTTAGAAAACCGCCGGTTTCCATTCTTTGAAAAAAAAACACCCCCCAAACTCAAAAACCAAAGAATCATCAGTTCCAGTTATTTCAAAACCCTTTAATCTTTGGCTGGTTCTTGAACTTTTTCATTTTGTCGAAACTTGTGATTATACCTATACCAAAATCGATTGATTCATTGGTTATTTTGAGGGCTGGCAATGGAGTGTATGTCCGGGATGATAACTGGTGGGTATCTATGTCCCTAATTCAAAGATTCACCCAACACTGTGAAATAAACCATTAATTTCCCTGTTTCATACAGGCAGATTCATTATTAATGATGAGGTGTGTCACACCCTGGCCTTGCCATTGACATCTTAAAGTATCTTAATGCAAATGAAGAATTATGGAAACTCAAATATTTCACCATGCAAAAACATAATCTTCAAAAAATTCTCTAAAAGAAACCAAAATCCTTCAAGATATTAAAACTCTATAACTAATCTCAAGTTTCAACACAAGCCAAATATCATGTTTCAAAAATCCTCATCTTATTATTATTACCTAGGGGCCAAAATCCCTTAAGCTACTATAATCTATAATGAATCTAAACACACAATCTCCTTGCCTTGGTGGGCAAGGCCAACAAATTCGTGCAATGAAAGGAAGAGCATTTAGTACACCCCACTTCAAGCACACATAGAAGAAATGAAAATGCCAGAGCACTGAAGTTTAAAGAGTCAACCTGGACAGTATGGGCTGCATCCCAATTCCCCACAAGAGCTGCAACTGATGGATCAGGTATGTGGTGGTACTCTCTACTCCGGGAGATTTTGGTCATTGTGCCATCCAGTGGAGCTGATCCTGTCTAGGGTTTTTTTAAAGAGTGGAACCCTCTCTAGGGTTGTTTTTTTTCCAATTTTATGATTTAGCTGAAGTAGCGATCATCCATAAGATGATTTAGCCAGATCTGGCTACATACTCAATATGGAAGTTTTTTTTTTAAAAAATTTATTTACCTTCTTGGCTACCTACTGGAACTTATCGTGAAAATCTTGCAATTTTGGATTTTTTTTCCTTTGATATCTTGTGAATTTGTGTCATTTTTTTCTATGAAAAATCCTTTGTATTATAGGTCAAAATCAGGTCAAATTTTGGCAAATTTTCTTCCCAAACAAAAAAAACACTGACCCTTTCTCAATATATGTACCAGTCTCCAAAGGGTCAAGGGTTTTCTTTTCAATTTTGTGATGTAGCCAAACTGGTGATCATCCTCAAGAAGATTCAGCCAAATTTGGCTGTAGACCAGGTATGAAAGTAAAAAGAATTAAGAATCCTTCACATTTTTGGCCACATGCTAGAACCCAATAAAGAAGTCTGGGATAGATTTTTGAAAAGAAATTGACAAAAATCTGGCTACTAGAAAACCAAAAAAACAAATTTTTAGCCATGTTGGAAAAAAATAGCAAGCTGGCTAAATATAGCCAGGAAATAAAACTTGCAACACAGCCTCTGATATTAAAATACTGTTTTTTGTAGACCTTCAATTTCCTTTCAGTTCAATAGGTGATGGTCAGTGTTGTTCTAGGATTTTTTTTTTTGACCTAGGTGACAATCAACCATAGGAAGATATAGTCAAATCTGGTCATAAACCCAATATGAATTACAAATCTTGAATCAACTTTCTATGTTTATAGCTTCGCACTGAAAACCAAATCTAGAAATCTGACAATTTTTTATTATTTTCCTTCATTTATGAGAATTGAAACCAGTGTTGTGCAGGTATATTGATTTACACATAGCAGACTGGTCCTGCTATGTCTAGTGTCTATGAATATGCTCCGGGTATGTAATTGAAATGATCAAATTGGGTATAAATTTGCTATTAAAACCTAAAATGAGAGTATAAATCTGGTATCAATCTTTTTTTTTTTAAGTTGATAGTAATGGATATCAACCTTTGTCCTGGGATGTTTTCATGACAATTGAAAAAAACTCCAAACCTTAAACAATGCTCCACAATGAACCAACAAAGACAAACAAGTCCAAACAATTTTGGCCAGATCGACATTTATTCAATCTACACCTGTAACTTGGTGTGTAACTTGATTACACAATTACTTAGGGGTAAGTTGAGTGTAAGTAATTTCATGTGTAATTTGATTACACAATTACTTAAGTAATTGTTTAATGGGGTAAGTTAGATGTAGGATTCCATAATGCATTGACTTATGTCATGTGCAACATGTGATGTTGTTTTCTTGTGATTAATTGTGGAATCACATGGGGAAACCATGTGATGTTGTTTATTGTGATTAATTGTGGAATCACATGGGGAAACCATGTGATGTTGTTTTCTTGTGATTAATTGTGAAATCACATGGGGAACCATGTGATGTTGTTTTCTTGTGATTAATTGTGAAATCACATGGGGAACCATGTGATGTTGTTTTCTTGTGATTAATTGTGGAATCACATGGGGAACCATGTGATTTTGTTTTCTTTTGATTATTTGGGGAACCATGTGGTGGATAGGTTTTGGGAAGTTTCTTGAGT
>Ga0116231_10004999_pt1 | contig 26487 bp, 27 predicted proteins | sample S1TSphgellanicum_2_FD_89695 | JGI IMG/M metagenome (GOLD analysis project Ga0116231, IMG submission 89695) | Host-associated microbial communities from peat moss isolated from Minnesota, USA - S1T2_Fd - Sphagnum magellanicum MG | ecosystem: Host-associated > Plants > Peat moss > Unclassified... | reverse complement strand
TTCCACTATAGTTAAAAAAAATTATTTTTCTATAATATTATGAGTTTTTTAAAAAAGGGGTTTAAGTAAAAAAAAAAATATTTAATGAAGGGGGGCCCAAACAAAAAAAAAAACCATAAAAAAATTAAAAAAAAAAAAAAAAAAAAAAACCTTGGAGTGCTATGGTGTATTGACATAGACTTTATGGATGATAAGGAATAGGGTTTGTAGCTTGTCAATTGCAGGGTTGAGGGTGGCAGTGGCAGGACAGGTGCTTTTGCACGGAATCCTTCCTCTCTAGGCAGCTAGTAGCTAAGCTAGAAAAGAGGCAGAAGTTATTGGAATCCTCGATATGGGGGGGGGGGAGGATTATGGTGGACGTTTGTGTAGTAGGGGTTAAAAAAAGACGACCTGAGAAGCGCAAGTTCCGGCTTTGTAAAGATCCCGAATGTGGAATTCCCGAAACAACCATTGCGCCAATGCATTGTTCCAACACCCCCAAAAATATCTCCCCACCGCCCCTTCCCCCTCCCATTTTTTTTTTTTTTCCCGCCCTCATTTTTTTCACACACTTCCCATCTGATGAAACCCCTGCCAACCATAAATTAACAAAAGCACCCAAAAAAGGGAATAAAAAAACAAGGAACAAAATGAAAGGAAGGACCCACGTCCACGAAGACAAATGAACCTCTCAAGAGGCCGCTTCTTCACATCTATACTGGCATTTGTCTATTTACGGAGAGACTAGGTAGACACTACTTAGACAGGAAGTAAACCAGCTAGCTCTTCTGCTTTCTGCTGATGCTATTGCGTCTTTTTCTTCAGATTCGCAAAATACCATTAAATAATGTGTGTCAAGTTTGAACGCCAATTGGTGGGATTCTATTATGCGGTGGCTTCACCTCTCCCTTGTTTTTCTTAGAAATAGGAATAAATAAATAAATAAAAGAGAGAGAGAAAAAAAAATTAAAAAAAAAGGAAAAATAGGCTCACCGAATTCTACTAGGTCACTGTACAAAAAAAAGCTCATAATAATCTTGTCCCTAAAAAGCTGACGCCTTTATTTATTTGATTTGATGGCAGCTTTGTTCTTCCCCCAAATTTTTGAACAACCGTCCCTCCATGTGAACCATGCGGTAGGAAGAGGGTCGGTGGTGAGTGGGATGAACTATGATAATAGGTCGGTTGGCCGCCCCCCTAACCCCCCTTCTCTCTCTCTCTCCTTTGCATTAATCTCAAATTGAGGAACTTGTTTTATAGTTTGGGGAACGAAGGGATTTTTTTGGGGCCAGGGCAAATTGACCCTCACATTGGGATCATGGTAAAAACCCCCAAAACCCATTAAAATGGTCATATTAGGCCCCAAAAATGATAGCTTTGGACTCAAGGACTCTGATTTAGTCTACGGAGATGATACTTATGAATATTTCGAATATTTATAAGCATTTTAAATGGGTGTTGGGGTTTTTACCATGATCCCAATGTGAGGGTCAATTCACCTTGCCCTTTTTTGGGTGGGGGTGGGGGTGGGGGGTTTGGTATTTTTGTCCTGTGGAGTAGAATCCGTTCCTATATAGAATAGTCAGATTTGCATCATAAATGTCTTGATCTCCTCAGAATGTAACAAATTTCTTCCCAATGATTAATACCGAAGAACACTAGAGTTCTAGTCTCGTTATGTACAACACAAGTGGGCAGACATTAGTTGTAACCATGCCATCGAGAAGAAGAGGCAATCAAGTAAATCTTGAAGGGTTTGGACTGGAGTCATCACCTTCGCAGATGCAACATGGAACCACCCAAAGACTGGTGGTCCCAACAAAAATCCTGTCAAGTGGTCAGAACACTTGGCAGATTCTGGTTTTAGGTGGTCCAAGCTCGACCACGTCTTCCCCAGTCCAATCCTAACTTTTAGCATTTTAGAGAGATTTTAAAGTTTATACTCAGCTGAAATGATGACGCATATATTCTTCATTGTTTCTTGAGCTCAAACTGAGACATATTTCATTTTGTCGTTCTCTTCTTTTGAGCTCGAACAACTTTGTCCATCTCAAATTACACTGATTCCAGCTGCAATAATTTGTGTAGCAAAAAAGATGGAGATAAAAGGGAAATCTTCATCAATGTTGCACTGAAAGCTCTGGGTGGATTTCCAACTCTAGGTTGTTCACGAAGAACAACACACCCAAAAGTCCTCCTTATTCCCTATATCATAGATTACCTACATGATTTTATAGTACAATTCATATGAGTACATATGGATATGTTGGGGATGTGAAATATTTCTTGGTTGGTCATGAAGATTATGAGTTGATATTAGAAATCACAGGCTCTTTTTATGGCTTGAAAATGAATACAATGGCATCTAAAATAGCTGCCCTGTAGAAGCACCACCCACTCCATTTTCATTACTTTAGATACAGTCCATAGCTGAAAATCCTTAAATACCAGAACCCAGCAAACCAGCCATCACTTACAGTCCTTAATCATCATCTTGGTCCGTGGTGTTTAAAGTGACATCTCTCCTTAGGAATGTCAATCACACATGGTGCAATTTTGACAAATTTCCCAATGGGAAAATAAAAGAAAACTTTGACATGGAATTTGGATTGTTTGGAATCCCCAAAGGTGTTAGTGTTTTGTTATAGGAGAGGTTCCCATATGAGTGTATTCTCTTGAGGGAGCGGCACTCCAGGGTGTGAGCCCGAGGTTCTTCCCAAACCTCAGGAGAATGCATGAGTACAGGAACCTCCCCTTACATAAACAACTCTCTTTTTATTTCCTCACTTCTTTCTTGTTTGGTAAAAAAAAATTTCCATGGGAACATATAAAATTGGGGGAGCTCCCCAGCATAACACCCTAGGGTTCTTCTTTGGGGGGAGAACCATCAAAATACACATAGAAATAATAAAAAGGGAGTTGATTACGTAATATGATGTGGGTGTGCTGGGCGGTGTTTTGCAAACAAAGATAATCCAAAGAACAACCAAGCCTAAGAAGATTGGGCCAATACAATGCTCGTCTCTTTTGAAACATGTCAACAAGTCAAGTAGATTAAAAAAGAACCCTGTTGAAACTTGGCACCCTCAAAGACCATCCGAGAACAGCTCAAAGCCAAGAGGTCAGTCCAGCAGTGGATGAGAAAAGCTCAAAGCCCAAAGGCTTGCTCTATGCACCAGTAATTAGAGTTTCTTCACGTGGCAATCTCTTCATTTGCATAGAAGTGTCAGAAGGGAAGGGAAGGGAAGTAGGGTAGAGAGGCTGGTTATAGTACACTTAAGAACAAAGAGGCTCTTGGCGATCTCATGAGACTCTGGTTGGATCTGAGGTCCAGAGATGGATTGTAGAGGAGGTCTGGGCACACCTAGTGCGCTTTACATCGCCCAATTTGGACTTAAAAATGCAAAAGTTATGGGCTCTGGAAGGTCTCGCCCTCATTGAAAAAAAAAGAGTCATCAAATAGCAAGCCTCCCTACCTTCAAACAATGCACATCGTATAAACAAACATTCTAATATTAACACTTGTCAAAAATCCACCTTACCATCAAACATGCACATTCTCAAACTGATCACAAACGTTGGAAAAACCAATCCTTTTTTATCAATGGTTCAAATTGAAACCTCAAAAAGGGCAAAAAAATGTTTGGTTATCAAACCCTAAAGGTTTAGGAAACCCTAACTAGGTAGCCACTCTCATGTGTAATGCCACTCCAAAACGTTGAAACCAATTCCCCCTACCCTCTCCTCTCCCCACACTCAGAAGCCCTTGACTCCTGTTTTTTCTTGTTTTTCGCTCATAGGCTAAAAGGCACTTTCTTGCAAAGCGACTTTGATAATGGCGACTAGCTCTTCTCTCTCCCTCAATGCTCGTGCTTCTTTGTGTTTCAGTTTTGTACATTACCTTTGACCATCTCTAATGTCAGGTGTTTCATGCATGTGTAGGTAGTGGCATAGCTTGAGGCACCTTTTGAGTTTGTGAACTCGTGTAGACACCTGCATTTGATTTCCACACATTGTCTTGCACTTGCTCTAGTCGGGGCATTGCACTGCTTATGCTTGTGTTCATTCATAGTGTTGCTAGTGATGTTCGACTTGTGTTTCTTTCATGAAATTTCCTTGGTTTTGGCCAAGACATTCTGCTTCTTGCATTTTTAATCCTTGCATTGTTGTTGGCAATGCTCTTGTTGCGCCTCTTACACTTCTATCCCTTGGCAACACCTATGCACTTGTGATCATGCTCTTAACACTTGGATTGGCTAGCTATGTTTCAACTTTCGAACTTCATCTTATGTTGCTCTCTAGCTTTTGACCCCCTTTGTGCATGTTCTCTTGCGTTGTTGATCCCTAGTTCTTAACACCCTTTGTGTTTATCCTCTTGCATTACTCCTAAGCTCTTGACCATCTTTGTGCTTGTTCTCTTGCATTACTCCTCAGCTTTTGACCATCTTTGTGCCAAGGTCCTCTTGCACTGCTCCTCAACAATTATCCTTCCTCTTTTTCCTCCTCACCAACAGCTACTATCCTTTTCTTATTCTTGTCATTTCACAATAATTATTGTTGCTATCCTCCTCCTATTCATCTTAATCTTGTTATTTCCAAGTAGTTGTTGTTCTTCTCTCCTTTTAGTATCCTTATTATTTCTTAACAACATCTATTTTCCTCCTTTTGATTTCCTTATTATTTTTCTACAACAATTATTTTTCTCCTCTTATTGATCCCTAACAACAGCTACTCCTCCCCTTGTTCATCCCAAATAACTATTACTCTTTTTTTGTTGATCCCATCAACAACTATTCCTTTTTTTCATCCCCAAAACCTACAACAATTATTGATATCTCTTCTTTTTATTCTTTAATAGTAGCTATTTTTCTTATTCATCTGCAACAACTCTCTTTTTCTTGATCCTCAGTAATAGTTTTTTTTTTCCTTCATTTAAAATAGCTACATTGTCGCAACTATTCTCTTTTTCTTCATCTTTAGTAGTAGCCTTTTTTTTTTGTTCATCCTTAATAGCTACTGCTGCTACTATAGTTGCCCTCTTTTTAATCCTCAATAATAATTTTTTTTTTCTTCATCCGCAACAATTGCATTATCGCAACTTTTTTTTTCTTCATCTTTAACAAAAAAAATTTGTTCGTCCCTAATAGTTGTTGAAGTTACTTTCTTCTTCTTTATCCTTAACAATAGCTCATTTTCTTGTTCATCCCCAACAATTGTTGTTACAACTATTCTCTTTTTCTTCATCTTCAATAGTAGTTCTTATTATTGTTCATCCCTAATAACTACTAAGTTTTCTTCTTCTTGATCTTAAGTAGTATTTTTTTTCCTTTTGTTCATCCTCAATAGCTATTGTTCCCTTCTTCATGATCCTCAACACCTACTCCTCCCCTTGTTCACCTTTAACAGTAGTTGTTCTTTCTAATCTTTTGGTTCATGCTCAATCCAACCCCCTACTACTCATTGTCGCCTTATTCTACTTTGTTTTATATCATCGAACAATAAACCGCCCCCCTTCCCCACCCATTATAACTTTAGTTGTTGAATGTTTGAAGTTGTTGCAAGGATGGTGTAACTCCCCTTCTAGCTCGCATTCGAACCATGGCTCATTGTTGAGCTTGTTTCTACACTTGGGTTATTGAACCAAGATTCACACCCTTGTATCCATGAGGGTGAGCTTGTAGACCCACCTTGAAACTGTAGTGAAATTTGTCTCTTACTTCTTTCATTACTAAGGATGACCAAGCTGCAATGAAATTTGTTATTTACTATTTTGCAAGTTCCTTTTTAGCCAATTTTTAAATTGTAGTAAACATTGTAAGTGTTTTTCTTGCTTGCTTTTCTTGTCTTTCTTTCCTTTTGTTTTCTCTAATTTTTTTTGTTGCCTCCTTATCCATCGCCTTTTGTCACATAATCTTCAAATATTTTTCTGAAATCACAACATGACTTTGAGAATAATCTACTAATGGTATTTTCCATTGGTCTTTCTTATAAGCATATGTGGTAATGACAACAAATCGGAAGAGCCCTTTGCCAATGCCACATATGTTGTAGACTTGTTGTGAACCTCATTTTGCCAAAACCCTTGCTCTTGATTATTTTCTTGCTTGGATGCCTATTTCATCAGAGTTTTAAATGTGATTTACAACATAGTTGTGCTTGTTGTAAAAGGACTATAAGTTTTGGTAAAAGTTTTAGCATGATTGAATTGTTAATCCTTGTGTTCAACTTACATCTAATTTTTTTGCTTGATGAATGTTGAGCTTCAAATGCTTCCTTTTGAACTAGTACCACCAATAATTCCCTGGTATTCCTCTTCTAAAAGGTGTTGGTCTTGTTTATGTCAACTTTGCCACTTTCATTTTTAACTATTACAAGTTAATTTACAGCCTAATTTCTTGCATAGACAAAACCCAAGCAACCACAACCTAATCTTCCTCTAATGTTAGTATCTTTATTGGTCCAGGTTTCCTTGTCCTTGTTTTACAATACAAGTGATTAGAAAATGAAGTCAGAAGCATGTTTCATTGCTTATTTGCCCTCCTCAAAGATATTGTCCCATTTTCCACTACATCCATGGCTTCTTCCAATTGTTCATTGGTCCATTTGCCTCTAGTGATCAAAGGACTACATCTATTAACTTTTTAAAAAAAAATTGTTGGTTATTATCTAGAACGTGGTGGAACATTTTCCTAGTTTTGGCTTGGTTGGTCCTATAATCTAGTTTGCTTCCTATGAGTCACATTGATCATCATGATTTAAATCCCCTTAGTCCCAACCTTCAACACATTGGGGGTGTCTTATTTGGGCCTATAAGAAATACAAACTTAAACTTTCTATATTTTACCCAACTCTCAAGGAAGTAGGACAAGTTAGGACATGTTTCAAATGTGTAACTCTTTGTTGCAAAGAAGTGATCAAAGCATAGAATGTTTCAAATTCATCCCAAACTAAATTTTTGTATGTTGTTGTTGTGCAGGAAATATGTGTGTATAACAAATTATGATTTCTTAGAGCTATATATATATATATTATGACTACCTAGATTATATCTACAAATTATAAAACTTTGCATCTAGCAGTATTACAATTTTTTTAAAAACTTGGTGTTGTAAAGTTGATTTATTACAAGCTTTCCTAATTTTCCTTTTGCATCCACCCTTGAACCCTCAATTTGTATCTCTTCATTGATAACACTAGAATATGCTCCTTGATGTTCATGCTCTTCTAAATACTCTTTGGCTATTGTAAGGTCAAGATTTTGCTGATCTACTTCTATGCTTGTAGCTTTTCTTTGGCTACTGTAACATGCCTTTTTTGCTTTGGTTGATATGCTAGGATTCGTGTTTCTAATCTAACATTCTCTGTAATTCCTATGTTACTTGCCATTTGCTAGTCTAACCCATATGATTTCAAAATGTTGATGAAAGATTTCAAACTCTCTCTCTCTCACAATTGGTAGCTTTGACACACTTGTAGAGTTTTGCTTGTGAATTTGAACGATAAGATCGTGAATCCAAACTTTGCATTAAAGGCTTGTGTTGGCAAGCAAGTTATTTTTGGTAGGAATGGGACGTGCTTGAATTTGGGGGGAAATTGGAAGCTCTTTCCTTATTAATGTGTAGTTGTTATTATTTCATTGGATTTGTATAAGCCCTAATCCTCGTTTATGGGCAATTGTGTGCTATTCAACATGACCTTTGCACCCCATCACCAAACTAGTTATGTTCAATTTAGTGTGTGATACATTTGCCTATCACCAAACTAGTTATGTTCAATTTAGTGTGCAATCCAATTGCCTATCACCAAACATTGATTCCGACCCCCAAACTTGGGGCCAATGTAAAATTGGACCAATTTTTTCCCATAACCAAACGTTTAAAAGTACCCTTCATGTGCCCCCACTTGCATAATAAAAATCATCTCAAGGCCCATCACCAAACTAATCTCATGTAAAACTATTCAATTTTTTTACAAATCTGCCCACCTAAAGTCCTAATACCAAATACAAAAAATTGATGGCTGGTCACCAATATGAAAAACCTAGAACCCCTTTTTTTTTTCAACCAAGCGTTTTGTAATGGGATAAAAAGACAACACCCGTAGGATTTTTTTGTTCTAACACAGGCCAGCGGTTGCACTACATGAATGCTCGATGACCGGCCTGTGTTTGGTGATGGGCCAGTTTACCCTATAGAGGAGGTTGTCTTTAGTGGCGTCAGCACGTCAGCAACAGGCAAAAGAGTGCAGTAGTAGAGCCTGTTGCCACTTGCCAAGACTCCAGAAAAGTCTGAGAACGGAAAGATCTGCACCCCGTTTCCGACAAGCGTTACGATCTCATCACTCACATCACACTTTTCTTATCCTCCTCACCCATTTTTCAATGAGTAATCTTGGGACCCGGGGGGGGTGGGGGGACAAGGCTATGCTGCTGCAGCTTGTTGAAAGCATGTGGGTGAAGTGGTGAGGTTTGTGAGCAGGGAGAGAGAGCGAGAGAGAGAGAGAGAGAGAGAAAGAAAGAGAGTGCGCCCATTGCGCTCCTTTGGCCAATGGACTAGAAAGCGTACTGTGGTTTCCTTTTCATCCATTCGTAGACTGATTATCAAAGTATCTCATGGTCCTGTTGGATGAGAAGGCAATTACACCATCCAGAAGCATCGTATGTATGCATGAATGCATGTATGTATGTACTGTTGTTGTACTCCGTGGCCGAGTTTTACTTTATTCAGGTTACTTGTTTTCCGATGCGATCGGTTGCAGGTCTGTGCATCTACTGGCCACTTTTCTTTTTTTTTTTCTTTTTTCTTTTTTTTGAAGTGTTGGTTCTTCTGCTTTCGATCCTCCTCCTGCACTGACAAGTTGCTGGACTGATACGCCACAAAAATTTAGGGCCACGCAGCTTAAGCTTTTTGGGAGTTTTGTCGGGAGCTTGGCTTGCAGTTGGAGCTGGCATTTTGTAACGGGTTCAAAGGTCACGCGCTTCGTAGCATGATCGAACTGATGGGTTTTCAGTGTTGTTACTACCCCTTGGTACTTCGCTTGTTCTTGAGTAGGATCCGTTAGATTATCAGTCACAAGTACTACCCCGTCCCATTCTCATCTGTCCTGATTTCCGAAGAAGGGGATTTATTTTTTTGTTTTGAGGGGTTTTTTTTTTGTTTTTCTTCTCTCGGTAGCTTTCGGCTAGCTAGCTCCCTTGTTGTGAATATCGATCGCCCGAGAATTGCATGATCGGTTGGAGCACAAACACTTTCCAGTCGGTTGGCCTGTGCGAATGTCAGGGGAAGTTCATTCCTGCAGTGCAATTCTGCAGCGAAACTGCTTGCCCTTGGTTTCACATTGTGCATATTCAGTTGCGATGAGAGAGATCCAGTGTCAAATTTACTAGTGGTGTTGTGCAGTGTACGATTTTGGCCAGTCGCGCTAATTGTTTGCGGAATCGCGGTTGTGAAAAGCGTGAAGTCTTCAAGCTCTAACCATATTCTGGATGATATTCTATTGCTCGCGCACAGTTCACGGTTTATGATATGGACATGGGTCGGGGAGTCTCCGTACTTGCATTTGATGAGCAACTGGATGCAGATGTTGGCTTCGGGTTTCATCATCATGGCTCGTCACCAGGTCTGTGGTGTGATTCTAGGCGACCAGCAGCAGCAGCTCCCGTGAGTTCTTTTGGTGTTGCAGAGCAGGATCAGGATGACATAGCTGATTCTCTTGCTCACAATCCATTCACATGGTTGCAGCCATGTGGTCTGCCACTTTCTGACGTCGAGATCGAACCTAGTATCAGCAAGATTTTGGAAGATTTGCCAGATATATCCAAAGAGCCCTTGTTTCCAGCTGACAACACTACTTCCCCCCAATCCAAAGCCACGGCCATGCCCCCTGGTACCTCGCCGCTGTCCGCCTCTGACGTTCTTCAGATGCCGCCGCGAACACACTTTCCAACTTCCGCATCTTTTGTTGGTAAGTCCGCAAATCTGACACACGACCAGATGCTGTCGTATGATCCAATTGCAACTCATGCAGCAGCGCATCATGGAGGATTAGGTCCACATTCCAAGACTTTGGTACCCACTAGTGACGATTGCAAGTCACGATCAAGTGGTTATGTGGGCATAGAGGACGCGATTGTACCCACAATAGGCCGGTGTGATGATCGTCATCCAGAAGACTCCAGTGCCAGAGCCCACAAACGTACCAAGATCACTGCCGCCGCTGTCGATCATCTCCAGCAGCGCCCCAAGAAAATGGCGGAGCCCAAATTGGAGGGTTTCGTCAAGCGCACAAGCTGGTCACGACCAACTGATCAGGCCGAGCACATTCTTCGAGAGCGTCATCGCCGAGATGACATGACTGTCAAGTACTCAATTTTGGAGTCCCTTCTTCCTGCAGGCTCGAAAGTAAGCATTTTCACCAAAACCTTGAACCCTGATAACTTGCAAAGATGACTAAGATGCACATCAATTCACATGTGGTGATGTGAAGAATTGTGTCAAGAACAGCTGGAATTTTGTTTCCACATGTCCAAATTCAACGAGGGATTTCATGAGGTCCATCTTCAAGGTGGAATTGATCTAGTTCTGGGGCAAGCTGCTTCATGTTAAGATTTGCAAGTCCTCCTTGTTAAGGACTGTGTTTGCAAGATGTGCAGCTAAGTCTTGAAAGCTATGCAGAAACTATGTATACTGTTTGTGGCAGAGAGTGATGCAGCAGTTCTAGTTCTTGCATATTATAGGTTTTGTTATGGACCCATGAGTTGACACCCAATTGTTGTGGGAAGTCTGGTTTTGATGGGTCTCATGACTGCTCGATCTTTCTCTTCCATTTGAATTTCTGATAGTCTTGTATTGGTTTTAGAGATCTCAACCCTAGCCCATTGACAATAACTCATGCTACTCTTGATATCCTTTTACCCTAATATTGGAATTTGACTTTTCTCTAAAACAAACAGTCAATCTGGGTATGTGGGTTTTTTCTAGTGTGATGTGAGCGTGTGAGAAGAATTATGTAGTTTGAGATTTGGAGATAGCACAGATGTGTTCATACGTGTGGCCAGCTATATTGCTTTGGTTTTGCATGCTGGAGTGTTACCTAGCTTGATGGTCATTTTGGCATGCTTTTTGTAGTTTTTTAATAGATATCAAGGTCCAGGAGTTTTGCCCAGCAGTAATTGGGCAGTGTAGAAGAATAATGAAAATACTTCTTTATGTTTACAGCCATTTTTTTGTGGGATGGAAGCGTGACAGAGCCACCATTGTTGAGGACGCCATAAAATTTGTGAAGGATCTGCAACATAGACGGGATAAACTCCTGAAAAGGTGCTCCCGAATGAAACCAGCAGTTGCTCCTGACCCACCACCAAGGAGGGACATCCATATGCAGACAGTAATGCTGCAATTCACCATGCCTGCCATCAAGCATTCAGGAGTGGGTGACTCAAGCTCTCCCTCATCATTGTCAATGCAGGAGTCGCCTGGCAGTGAATCCATCATAACGAGGGACTGTTATGTGCATTCTGATCTTCTCAATGAAATCATGATTGAAATGATGTGCAAGCCTCGACCCAATTTCCAAAGTATTCTCCTGCAAGCTGTTGAATCCCAAAATTTGGAGCTGATTCGTTGCACTGTCACCAAGACTCCAATAGGGATGATCTGCATCATTGTTGCCAAGGTATTCCTCCCTAGCTTGTCATCTAAGTTTAGGTCATATTCAGATCGCAGTATTCAAGTATGGTCCTGATGATAAAGCTGATTTCTGCAAGAGACTAGAGGATGACAACATAGCCGTGACTCCATGCTTCCAATAGCTTGTGGAAAACCTCGATACAGTTAGCAAATTCACAATTTTCTGAAGTTTTGAGACTTACGCATGACTCTAGTACGCACATGCTTTTGTTCATGTGGTGCTTGTTTTTTGTTTTTGGTTTGTTTTTCTGTCTTCACTAGTTTGGTTCTTTCTGTGGCTTCCTGAGGAAGTGTTAACCTTGCTGTTTCTTCTTCATCATGGGAATGGAGATTTCTCTATTCTTATGAAAGATATTTTTTTTAGGTGGGAAAATTTCACAAGTTTTACTCATGCTATAAGTTTTTTACTCATGTGCTCCTACATGTTTTATGTGCTGTGTTTTGGAAATTTTCAGCAGCAAAACTATCCAGGAAGTCCACATTCCCATGCCAGTATCGTTCAAGCTCTCAAAGCTGCTGTACAGGTCGTATAGACTTTGGCCAGCTGATCCTGCTATTTACGACTGCTTACCAAAGTGGATGACTCATGCTTGATGGTTGAGCGCCCGTGTGTGGATGGATGTCAGGACTCTTCTACTAGTTTTTAGCCCAACTGCATTGCAACTTGGAAAATCTGGACTCTGTCAAATATCTAGACTAGGACCCCACTTTGATTTATTCAGCTTGGGTTTCCAGGAGTGTCAACACTGTTATCCAATGTTGGACTTACCTGGCAGGGTGTAAAAATTCCAGATGATGTGTGTGTACTTCATGTACCTTTATCAGAATGGAGCACACAATGGATATATTGAGCTATTAGACAGTTTCATGTCATGCATGCTATCGGAACACAAGGTCCTTACATTGGTGCAAGGGCATGTCAGGCTGAGAAGAGCAGAGCATTACTTGGAAGCAGCTCAAAATAAAGTCTGAAATCAATACATGAGAGGTTTACTATACTAGCTGGATATGATTGTAAGTCATTGTGTTTTATCATGAGCTGCCTGTCTTTCATAACCTGGCTTTCTCAAGGGACCTTTGAGGAGCTTGTGTACACATTCATGTAAGAAGTTTGCTCTCATATAATATAAGTGTGATATTTCTGTTCTTGATTCCAATTTCACAGTTGAGGAGGGACTGCATTGTCTATTTCTCCAATGTTTTTGTGGATGACCAGCAAATCCTAAACCCTAAACCCTAATGGCAACTCAGACCACATTACAAGCACTAATCTTGTTGAATTTCCCAATTAAGTCTATTGATATGGACATTATGATAAATTACCCATTTGTTAATTAGTTCATCATAGAAGTTCCTTCAGAAATGCTTATGAGTTGCTTGCTTTATGTTTCCATCCATATACATATGTGACTAGAAGAAGTTAGAAGATGTGTGAGTGTGTGTGGAATGATGGGATTGTATTTATTTTGAATTATCTGCATGAAGTATGTAATTTAAAATTATCCAAATATATGATAATATATGATTATACAAGATAATTACATGGATATATTACAAATGTTTACATATTACATCGACATGTTAAACGATGTTCAATCCATTATGTCATGAATGCAATTTTTGAAAGTTAAAACATAGTTGTTTGGTTGTATTTCAATTACTTAGGATGGTCATGTGGCTTGATTGAGCAATTGAATGTAGGAGCTTGTGATTTTGTTGAGTTTATGTCATAGTCATGGATGCCCATATTTGTAATACTAGTTGTGGTAAGGTGAAATTTACACCTATATAAGTGAATGTACCATACATTGGAAGCTATTTTCCTTGGATGAAAGTCTTGAATAACATGGAAAATGACACAAAACTTCACAATATTTTTATGTTTACGATCAATATACAATACACATTTTTACATATTCTTGTCGGTCTATGTTGTGTCCATGTCGCCACAATGGCCGTTCATCACTTCATAGCTCATGCAAAGTCCATAAATCAAAAATGAAAAGTTTACAAAATTACAATGTTCATATAATAATTCAAAATCAACGACTTTATTGTTTATTTCCTAGTTCATGGATGAAGTTCATACATGATCATCCTTGATTCATCCATGATGCATGATATCAATACATAAGTTAACATTATTCACAAATATGGATGAAATTCATTCATCATCGTTAAATTTTCAGCCATAACAAGTTTTAAGAAACTACCTTTGAATGCCTCCTTTATGAGTACAAATGTATGAAATGCAACCCATTACCGTAGTCCAACAAACATTATTTTGAGATATGATTTGATTTGTTGCTTAATCAATTTATTATTTTTGCGGTTATACCCTTCTTTTTACCTATGTTCCACCACATCTTCCTGAATTCTTTCTTCTTTTAGTGTGTACCTTGGTGGATCTTACCCTTAATTCTTAAACTTGTGTCCTAATGAACATCTAACACATGTTCTAGATTGTCTTATGGGAAACATTCATTTGAAAATATGCAAAAGACGCTTACTGATTAGACCAAATTTTGAGTCATTCTGATGAATAAATATTGAGAATTTGCATGTAGCAATGTTTGATGTATGCTAGGCTAGCCCATGTAAATTTATATAATTGTTTCTTGTGAAAGTATGTAAATGATATCTAATTACAAACACATTTTATTAATCTATTAGCTTTCACTGAATTCATCTGAACATGTAAAATTATCATGGATTTCAATGAAGCAAGGAAGTTTCTTTTGTTTTGTTTTGTTTGTACTTATGAGATCCACCGAACTGGGATCCTTCAGATCGCATTCTTGGTCTCTTTGGAAAGCTCTTGAGGACGACAGGTGCATCAGCTTGGTTTTCATTGCGTTTGGACTTGCGGTGTAGAAGTTCTTGAACATTGAATGATTTCTTCACTGAAACTTAAAATTAAATCGTAGCTGAAAATTTTGGAGGAATTGTAAGGTGCCTTTGGTGTTGTTGGAAAGATCTTGATGAGGAGGATTTCATAGAATTTATTTGGTAAGATTTGGATTCAGAATGTGGGAGATATTCATTTTTAAGTGATTTCTGCCGCTGAAAATTCAAGTAAATTCCAAAAAAACCAGGTTTTGGAAGGAAAAATCCGTTGAGGACGTGGTAACACTTGGGCCAACAGCAAAGGCCACACTAGTTTATCTCTGAACATGTAAAATTATCATGGCTTTGTTTATTATTTCATTTATTTGGTTTAGTTTAGTTTATTTTTGTTTTTGGTTTTATGGTTAAGTTTCTTGATCTTGGTCATGTTGGTGGCTATTTTTGTATTATTGCACGTGATGGTGTTGGTGGTTGTGGTCAAGAAGCTTAGTGTGTGTTCTTGATTTTATGCTTCATGAATGTGAGCACCATCTTTTTGATGTGTTTGGTTTTATTGCAATAATTTTTTTTCATTTTGCACGTGATCTCTTTTTTATTAACCATTTGTTATTGATACTACTTCAATATGATCTAATAACATTGTACTAAAGTTATTATAAAAAAAAAATATTAAATTTTTTTGGGTCAATGTGTCATAGCTCCTAGAATATTCCACAAAATTGTATTTTGGGGGTTTTGCTTGTAGTTCATAAAAGAATTAGAAAAAAATTCTTGTGTGTATATGTGTTATTTGTTATTAATAAAACAATTGTGCAAAGGAGAATGTGAATTCCCTCTAGAAGAGTGTGAATTGGTTACTCCCCTTTGAGTTGTTAATCATATTTTAGAGATGGGTTTGTGTGTTTATGAATATGATATTTCATGTGGATAATTCAATGTGGACAAGTGTTGGGTCTTGACACAAGTGTACATAACAAAACATCTCCAAACATGATAATTTTTCAATAAAATGTCTCCCCATATGACACAATGTGTAATTGAATTGCAAAACCTATGCATTAATCCCCTCCATTCTACAAACCATGTCCAATGCATGATCATTAAAGTGTTATACTTCATGAATAACATGAACTATAATTTCATAGAAACTTGGTAGTGCCCATAATCTTCCCCATCCTTGTTTATGCATGTTTTTCATGGATGAAAACATAATTCGGTGGATTGTTTGGATTGTTTTAGTTATAGTTTTTATGGATTGTAAATGAATTTAAGATGTAATTCATAATGAACATTAGCATAGTCAATTACATAATTATCCATGTTGCAATAATTATGAATGTCAATATCGAACAAATCATATGATGAATGGAGTTCATTCACATATATTTTTGTCCATGATTTCATAGTCCAATCATAATTTAGTTATAATTAACTTGTAATCCACTTATATTTAATTTATAGTTCATTTCTAGTTAACTTCTAACTAATTATTAGTTCATTCCCAAATTCTTCTACTTCACTTTTAGTTAATTTTAGTTGATTCATAGTTAACTTTTAGTTCATTCTTAATTAAATAATAATTAACTCATTATTCACTAGAAGCTAAGTTGGTAGGCACATGCAAATATCTATGGAAACTTTCTTGAGCTAAGTTTTTAAAAGAGTATAAATGAAGGTAGGACCCTTTATTATTTTCAATTTGCTTAACAACAATTTGAGGTATGATCTTATTCCATAACCTTGTTTTGTTCCTTTTGTGTTTACATTTTCATATTTAATCACAATAACAATGTTTTTGCACTTTTGTTTGCACATTTCATGTTTTTGTCTTCAGCCTTTTGTAATTTTATTTTAGTTTTTATGTTTGGATTTAAACTTAGATTCGTTTTCATGGTTTTTGTGCCCATGATTAATAGACTTTAATAAAAAAACATTTTAAAAAATGGATAAATTCCCAAAAAAGATTAACTTTGAACACTATAAGGAATCATGTCCATTTCAACCCATGTGTTTACGATTTGTGACCAAATCAATGATTTTTGTGACTATAGATGCAACTATCGTCCATGGCACTTAATAAAAACAAGTTGCAATTGTTTAAACAATTACAAATGGTTTGTAGTTGCATGTGTGACTTAGACTTACAAGAAATGTGGATTTGAATGAAAATGAAAATGAAAAATACACTTATATCATCCATTTAAAGTGACATCCCAAAATAGTTAAAATTTAGTTGTTTCTATGACTTAGAAAATGATTCATAAGTCATTGGACACCATGTGGCATCTTTTCAACTTGGTTTGTGATTATAAATTTTAGATGTGCAAACAAACATGTAATTAAATGTGAAAAATTTGATTTGGACAATGAAATTGTTAAATTTAATGGTCTAATTTGATTCCTTAACTTTTTTCAATGAACTAACCTTTATATGTGTAATAAGGTTTGGCGGGTTTGTGAATACTTCAAAAGACCCATGGTAATTAATGGTAAAAATGGACCATTTTGAAATTTTAATATTATAGGGTTTTTTGTAATTTGTGATTAGGTGAAAAAAATACATATTTGTCATTCTTTTTTTGAGGGCATTAATTAATGGATGAAAACATAATTATTTTTGCAACTGGTCATGTAAACAAATGGTAGTAAGTAACAAGTAGTAAATAAGGCTAGGTAGTAGGTAATATGTATGTGGCTAAGTAGTAGGTACTTTATTGTGTAGAATGAAATAACGTCAAGTTTAATTAATTAATTAAGTTAGGTAATTATTCAATCAGTAAGTTGTAAGTTGTAAGGTAATAAATAGTAGGTAATATATTTGTGGGCTAAGTAGTAGGTAGTTTATCATGTTGATATGCAATAATGTTTTGTATTGATTATTTAAGTAAGTAATTTATGTAATTTATTTATTAAATAGGTTAGGGTTTATGTAATAGGTGTAATTAACTAATTAGTCAGGTTATGTAATTAATTTATTAAATAGGAATAAGTAAGATAAGTAATAAATAATATGTATGTGCGTTAAATAATGGGTAGTAGGGACAATTAATATGTGAAAATGTTTTTTAATCAATCAATTATGCAATTAGGTTGGCTATGTAATTAATCTAGTTATTAAGTAGGTTCAGTAGTAAGTAATTAGTAGTTAGAAGGTCATACTTATGTGGGTTAAGTAGTCAACACTTTATCATGTTGATATGTGATATTTTTTCAACTAATGAATTAATTAGGGAGGCTATGTAATTTATTTATTGAATAGGTTAGGCAGTAGGTAGTAGGAATAATTTATAATCCACTTATTAAAATTTTATAGTGAATAAATTATATATCATATATTTCAATTACATTTTGTTGGTATAATTATGATTTATTACGAAAAAAAATTTATATATAATTTCTTAAATCAAATAGAAGTTTGAGATGTGAAAATACATAATTTTTTTTACATACAAATTTTATCATAATTTTAAGTAAAATTTACGATATTATATGTGTAAACGTAATAAAATTTATAATTCCATAAAAGTAATTAATTATATGGAATTAATTAATATTTAAAGATTAAAGTCAATTATCTAAACTAAATTTTTACATTGGAAATATTATGGCTAATGTTGATAATAGGAACGTACCAAAAATACATAATCAAATTTGTATAGTTTAACCAAAATTTGAGAGTTAATTGGTTTTTCATTTATCAGATTTTGTTTACCAGATTTGATTATCAAATTTTTTAGGGTTATTTTTAGAACCAAATGTTTTTGGTTAATTTCATTTTCCACCATTTTGCCATGGTTATTTAAGGCCTTCAACTATGGTAGGCAAAGGGAAAGGAAAATATTTTAATCTGGAGTCTAAAAAGTTCTTATGTAATTTTTTATTGAAAAAAATGCTTATTCCAATCATTATGAAAATTGTTTTTTCTTCATTACAAAATGTTTTTGGACTTGTATATGCTTCAAATTTGTTTCTATTGAAGGTTTGTTGTTGATTTTCTATTAAGTTGATAGGAACTTGTTTAAGCTATTTACTTTCCCATGTTACAGAAACAGAAATTATTTTATGTTCCGACATATTTCCATATCAAGATCCTAGTAGTTCACCAGGTGGTTTTAACAACTAATATAAAAGCTTTTTATTATATTATATTTTATTTATGATCTATTTATAATTATATATCACACATCTAAATGAAATTATATGGGTAAACTTATCACATATCAAAAGATAAATTTTATAATATATATTTATCTTAAAATCAATTTATATTTTAAAAAGAAGAAACAAACATTTGTGTACATTATTGAGAGAACTTTAAGATTGAACTTTTATTTTTTCATTTGGACAAAATTTTAATAAAATATAAATATCAAAAATGATGTTTTAAATGAAATAGGCTAAATATAATGCACACTATTATTTCATCACAACAAATGTGATGGCTTGGTGGTAAAGGAGTTGATCTCCATCCTTGGGGCTCAAGTTTCAATTCCCACAAATGACATGGGTTGTGGTTAACAGTGGGATGATGATCAAATATTCCCTACCTACATAACCAACACAAGGTTATTAGAATGGATGTCACGTGCCCATTTTGCATTAGACATCATGTTGATGTCGGTCCTAATGGCTTGGTTTCATTCATTAGGATGGAAATTTTAAAATTTTCATTTTCATTGGATTTTTCTTTTAGACACATGGGGATTGAAAACAAATTTGGTCATCACAATAACGATAATTGAAAAAATTGGTTGTTAAACATGCAACGATTGAAAAGTTTTAGTTGCCATAGGTTTAGTCATAAAAAAATTTTAATCACCAAATATGCAATGACTAAAACTTTCCGATCATCATTCTTGGGGCGACCAAATCTTTTCAATTGCTATTTATGGAATGACAAAATGGTTTTGGTCGCTAAATTACATTGGGCAATAAAAATTAGAGCATGCATTGCAAATTCATTTTTTCCCTTGAGGTGTATGGGCTTTATGTTGTTTAACAAGCAATGATTGCCATATACCTTGGGAGTGCGGGGTGAAACCTTTATGAATGTTTGAAGTTTCAAATTATCATATTGCATTTGCAATTGGTGTTAAATTTCAATGTGCAACCATTAAAATGGACTCTAATTATATTATATTATATACTATTCCTTTAATCAACTTTATTATTCTCAAGCATAAGCATGGTGAAATGGACAACGAAATATCTTTGGTAGTTTACTTGACAAATAGAAATAACATAACAACAAAATCCATCATAAACCGTTTGTATGTAGAATATTTTTACTTGAATGATAAAAAATAAGATAGCTCTTCAATATTGTGCATTAACTTTCAAACTCCACATTGTAAAAGTAGGTTGAAAGTAGATTTTAAAAATACAAGTAGATTTTGTAATCTACTTTTCATCTACTTTTTCAGCGTGGACTTTTGTAAAGTATGTGATAAGTAGGTTTTATAGATAGATTTTTTATTTTTTATTATGGCCACCCCTCAAAAATAGAATAATATTTGTATCCCCAAAAATAATAGAGCAACTAAGTTTTAAAAGTAGACTAAAAGTATCCCCATTTACAAGTTTACCACTAGTAAATGGGGATACTTTTGGTCTACTTTTAAAATGAATTTGGTCTTAATATTTTTAGAAGTGAATTCTTATAGTAATAATAGAGGTGTGGGATGATTTATAATTATATTTCCACCCATTTTAATGCTACTTGTTTGGTTTTATATGCATGATACAAGGTAAATCTAGAGGCACTTCATTTTTCTGTATATTTTACCATGCTTTTACCCTCTTGTGTTTTTTCATTGGAGGGTAGGTAAAATGTGTGGGCTCCATAGTATTTGATGATCTTGGACAAGCCAAGTAAGGTGGAATGTATGTTTTGCAACATTATCATCTCGTATTGTAAGCACAAAATGCTCTTCCATTTGGGCTATCAACATGATGGCAATGGGCAAGTTGGTGTTGCGATGTGTTTGAAGGCATTATATGCTAGTTGTGGGGGTAATTTTCCCTACACCACTAGATGACATGTTTATACCAACCCTTGATAGGTAAATAGAAAATGTGACTTTTGGTGGAGGGAAAATTTGTTTCGACATTTAAAGTGGAAAGGGCTCAAATTAAACCACCCCATTCACAAACACTGCAAAGAGTCCTAATAGATCCATGAATAATAGCACTTGAACCTTTGAACAAGTTTCATTACTAGAGGCATTGAACTCATCCAAAAGACAAATCTAGTCCCACACACAAGTCCATTCTATAGTGTTGAATTTGAAATTTAATCTAGTGACATTATTCAAATGGCAATAAAGTCCATATTAATAAAAGCCCAAATAAAAATTCCAAAAATACATATGCACCTTTGAAAAAAAATTTAAAAATTGAAGGAAAAAAACCCTAATGACTTATGAAAATATGGTTCAATTCTTGTTTTTCAAAAGTTCCTAGTTAGAATTTGGTTCAAATTTTCAAAATAGGGATTTCACATAATGGTTTACTATTTCATGCTACACCATATATTGAGTCCCTATAGATAATTTGAAATAAAATTCAATATGAACCATTAAATTTTCTATCATTCAAGTTAATTGACAAATCCACATCTTTTGATTTCAAAAGTCCATTGTAAAAGTGGGTTTTGGGAATAACATTATTATATATTTGATATATCATATTTTATGAACTAATTGTATTAAATTTCATAATTAAAATGTACTATGTAATACAAAACAAATTCATATTTTAGATTTTTTATGTCATTTGGACAAAGTATGAAAAAGATGATGATGGTTATAGAAAGAAAATGTCTTCAAGATATCATTGTTGAAATGTATTGAAATTCAAGATTTACATGAAAGTTTTTTCAATTCAAGTATTTTTTTAATAATTTTAATAATTTTTATGTGTAGATTTTGGAAAACCTTGTAGAATGAAATTTAAATCGTTTCATTTGGACATATTTCAATTTAAAACTAAGGTGCAAGCAAAAGGTTTAACCCATATGTTTTGTCTTAGAATCTGATCTCACAAGCTATATAGACAACATGTCTTCCCTTGACCTAATACATAAAAATGCATATGTCAAATTGGAATGAGTGAAGGAATGCTTGACCTTGAATGGAAATTACAAAGTAAATGAAATTCTTTTTGGCTACTAATTCCATCTACATTTTCGCTTTTATCTATTTGCCTACTTACACAAGTAAATAGGTGTTAGTTTTCTACCTACCTACATGGATAGGTTCAAATCTTCTTGAAAACAAAAGACTAATATAATTTGAAATTAAATAATTAGTATACAATAATTTTAATTAAATATAGTTAATAATAGATAATCTGAATTAAATCATTAATATTAAATAATATGGATTAAATAATTCAAATATTCAAATATTCCTAGTTGTTCATATGTTAATGAATTTACTTGTTTGTATCAACCCGTTGCCAATCACTAAGCAATTGATGATTTTGTTAGGAATTCATTAGGACCAAATTACACCTAATTCACTATAAAACCTATTGATTCATTATTGGATTTGGACTCATTATGTACTAGTGGTGTATTTTTTTAAAAAAAATCACACACCTACCTTCATATTCCAATTGTTAATTTAAAACCAATTGTCAATTGAAAATTTATTACTTGTTATAGGCATTTGACAAAATGAGTCCAAAAGTGAGCCACTGTATCTTGCATTTACCCCTTTGAATGAAATTACAAAGTGAAATTATGACTATGAATTTGGGGGCAAGTTTTTTAAATTTTGATTTGTAAAACATTTTGTAAAATGAATCATTCTTTTTTCTATTGTTAGGAAAATAAATTTGTTGAATGAATTAAATATTTGGAATTTTTTTCTAAAAGGAAAACCAATTTCAATTGAATCAATGGACACAAAAACATTCTCCACATTTATTTCACACACCTTTTACATATCAACAAAGTGTTGTCACTTGTCATCTCGAGCTCATGAATTGTCAATGCACAAAACATGATCATCTTGGATACACCATTCAAAAATAAATAGTTTTGTCAATTTGAATTGCCTTGAACCAAAGGTTAACCTTTAAGTTTTCACCTTTGATGAAATTTAAAATGAAAGTTGACATGTGCAACACATTATTGTTCATCCTTGGTAGGGCAAAGAATGTAGACCATATCCATAAGCTTTCATCAACTAATATGACATCAAGAATGATGTTATGATTATCATCCTTATCCTCAAAATTGTTTTGCCACACAACTAGACAATTCTTCCATTCATAATGCATGCAATAGAAGCAAACATATCTAGAAATCTTCTAGCATCATTGATTTGCATCTACTTCATGATAACCCTTGTAGGTTGTAGGTCATGTATGTGGTTTCATAGCAAGTTCAAATTGTTCTTACAAATTGATTCATGGCCTCCATTGTTGTACTACTTTCATCCAATCAATAATATTCATCATCACATTAAGGTAAGTGCATGGTAAGGTGGACCAAAAAATCACAATAATTTACATCCCTAAAAGTTAATTTCCTCATTTTTTTTGAGACCTCAAATGCTAAGTAGTTTGGTAGCAACAATCCATCAATGTTAAGAATTTTTTTGTATTTATTTAAATTGGATCACATTAGAAATCATTCTTTTGTTCGTGTGTTTTGCTTGATTTTTGAAATTACAAGAGGACTTGATTGTTTGAAATTCCTGGGTTTGATTTTGTTGTTGAATGTTCTTGTGTTTTGAACTTTTTGGTAGATTTTGTCAATTCCAAAGCTTTGATTTTCTTACATTCTTGCAATTATTCAACTTTGATTTCATATATTTCAAGGCTTTACCATCTTTTGTGCTTCATGGATTGGAAGCAATATAGGTTTATGATTAGATCAAAAAATGAAGGCAAGTTGAAAGGAATGAACTATGCAAAATATAAAACTACAACTTGCAGAGTCTATCCAAAATTATTTAAATGAGAAAATGTGCCATGTGCATATTTGTAAGCCTTTTGGTATTGAGATTTTGTAAGATGTTTTGCTTGGTTATATTGAAATTTTTTAAACAATGACCAAGATAACAAATTTGTGTAGAAAAAAACACCTGTAGAAATTATATATATATATTTCTTTTGTTTAATCTTTTATGCAATAACAAAATTGTCTACAATAACTGTCATCCTATAGACAATGTGATATTATTGGTGAAAAAAAAAATTAATTTTAAAATCATCCCACCCATCATCATGTTAGAATTCAAATTGTGATGATTTATATTTTGAATGGGTGTAATTGGTTGGAAAACATATTTGATGGCAAGTGCAACAATGCCCTCAAGGCTAAAAGGTGAAAAAAAATTGTATTAGAGGTCTTACACTTTGCTATTGGAGTTTATAAAAAGAAATGATTATTGGGAGTTTAATTTCATGGTGGACAAGATTGGAGAAAATGTCAATAAACTATTATATATAATAAAACTTCAATACACGAATTTAAAAAATAAGGGTGAAAACACACTAAAGTAGGCCAAAAAAGTAGTATGCTTAAAATACCATTCAAAAATATGATAATTTTCAACAAAAGCCCAAGAAAGTAGATTGGAAATTTTTTTATTTTTATTTTTGAAAACATCTATGCCTACATTGTGTTTATAGTAAGTTGAGTACAAAATTTGAGAATTTTTAGTATAATAAAAGTAGGTAACAAGTAGGTTTGAAATTGATTAGTAAATATTTTTTTCTAACCTACTTTTACCTTACAAGCTAGATATATTTTTATTAGAATGTGAAAAAGATGAAAAACCACAGGTACATTTTAGGGCCCCATTAATTCAAAAATTTAAAAAATGTAATGTTTCATTTACTTATAATCTAGATAAGGGTTATAAAGTAGATTGTGACATTTGCTTGAATCCCATCAATCTACTTAAACCTATTTTAAACATGTATTCTTTATTTAAAGTTTTAACAAAGTTGAAAAAATGTTCATGTTAATCCTTGTACTAAATAATATTTTTAAGTTCAATTTATCAAAGCATATTTCCTAGCTACTTTTCATTTATGCTAGAAGGAACATTTGTAGTATACTTTACCATGCTTTCACCCATAAATTGTTGTGATATTATGTGGTGTGTTGTAAATTACATCTTAATTAATCACAAATGTCCATTTGCTTAATGTTATAGTTTTTAGAATCATGACAATAATGAAAGCATAATTTTAATTACAAATTCACCCAAATTGACATGGATATGTGTTTTAGTTGAATTATTTGTGGGATTGATCCAAAACTACGAAAAATAAATATAGTAAAGGATGAAGTCAATGACATGATTTTTTCATAGATTTGAAGTAAAGCAATTCTTAGCCATTTTTTTTAGAACCTTGTTTCTTACCTTTAGAGCCATTAGTCTACCTCTCAAACACATTATGGTTGAAGGCTAAAGGCCGAGAGTTAGGGTTTATGAACTAACTAATTACTAAATAAAAATAAAGCATTTATGGTAGTTGTATTTTTACTTGAGGAGATACTTCAGTTGTAAAAAGGGTTTATGTAGAAGTCAACCAACAAAATATAAAGTGGGAAAAAACTTGGAAAAGTCACTTGGAAATGAAGTTGAAATAAACAATGAACCACTTTAAAAAAGATATGACTTTTTTCAAACCCCAAACTGTATCCAACAAAACTTCACAAATTGAAGAGGGAAAAAAAAAAAAAATCTTGAACATCTACATGCTCAAAGAAAAATATGGAAACCCCATACTCAAATTCATTATATGTTGTTATTTTATTGTATAATTGATAGTGCAAAGGTTGATAACAAAGTTTTTCAACTAATGAGATGTCATCTATGTTATCCTAATCTAATAACTATTGCAAATTCCATAACACAATTGAAAAAATAAATAATTTCATATTTTAAAATCAATGAAACAATAACTTTTAAAAAATGTGGATGTAGAACATGCTATGTTTGCAAAGAAATTTGAAGATGAGGTGAATAGTTCTATCAAAGAAAAATTTGTAAAACAACTAATTAAAAAAAAATCTAACATATCCATAACTTCCATTTGAAACTTTTTTATTTTTTTGGTTCCACAGTCCCTTTCATAAAATATGAAACTCAACAAAAAGAGTTTTTGGAAAATTTGTCATGGTTGTTAATTATCAAATAACCATTTTCCAATGTAGTTTGTTGAAAGCATATGGTTGAAATGATTTGCAATGTATTTATGTCTAAAATTGTTGTTACCATTTACAAAACAATTTTCACAAGAAATCTCGCACACATTAGTTGAAAAATGTAAGCAATTCAATAAGTTTTGCCATTAATATAGGAAAATTGGATTTTTGCAACGTTTAGTTTCGATTTGTGGATGTTTCATAGAACACACAATGGTTTTTGTCTCTTGTGATTAATTTTTAAGAAGTGATTGGAAACCAAAAAAAATTAATATTGAATTATTTGAGGCATTAAAGACAACAAGGCAAGTATTGGCAAGAAATTTGACTGAGTTGTTGGATCAATATGCTTTAAGGAAAAACATTATTGCTTTTGTTAAAGATGAAAGCTCAAACTTAACTACTATGACTAATGTTTTTAATTTTATTGTGTGGTGTGAAATTTTGGGCTTGGAAAAACATTTTTAGGGTATTGCTTTGGTTGTGCTTTCTATAAGGCTTGTTAGTATGTGACAACAATGGAGAAAAAAGTGAAAAAATTTCAAAGAAATGTCCACTAGTTTTATCTAATTAAATTTGCATAAATGGATACCAATTTTTAAAAAAAAGGGGTAGATGAGAATGGAACAAAATTTGTATTGGTTTAGTTTTCACCCAAGGAAAATAAACATTTCTATAAAAACAAAGCAATTTTCTTTGAATTATTTTTTGAGTTTTTGAATTTCTTGTTTGTTGAGCTTTTGTATTTATTTTCTTATTAGAATGTTAACATGATGCATGGTAGTTTGCAGGTTTTCAAGC
>Ga0116231_10004998_pt1 | contig 26490 bp, 27 predicted proteins | sample S1TSphgellanicum_2_FD_89695 | JGI IMG/M metagenome (GOLD analysis project Ga0116231, IMG submission 89695) | Host-associated microbial communities from peat moss isolated from Minnesota, USA - S1T2_Fd - Sphagnum magellanicum MG | ecosystem: Host-associated > Plants > Peat moss > Unclassified... | reverse complement strand
CGGTGCTGTTTGCAGTGGTAGTGTTCATCTTCTGTCTACACATCTACGCCAAATGGTTTTGGCATCACCAGGACGCCGGGGCCTTAAGGTTAGGACGAGGTTCCTGGAGGAGAAGATCTTCTCGTCGGACGTCCATCGACCCTCTTGCTGATGATGACCAGCAGCAGCCGCACCGGCCTCTCTTCCTCCTCCAGAGCGTCGGTCTAGAGAAGTCGGTAGTGGAATCCCTGCCAACTTTCGTCTACAAGAAGGAGGATTTTGTTGCAGCAGACGGATCCTCTCTTCCTCCTCCTCAGCAGCAGCAACTGGAGTGTGCTGTGTGTCTGGAGGAGTTCAAGGAGAATGAAACAGGTCGCACGCTTCCCAAGTGTGGTCACAGTTTCCATGTAGAGTGCATTGACATGTGGTTCCACTCTCACTCCAGCTGCCCTCTCTGTCGAGCTTCAGCTCAACCAGATGGTCCAGCTGCCTCCACCAAGAAACCATCCACTGCGCTTGCGCTCACCGTTGCTGCACATGAAGGTGATGGAGAAGAAACCCTAACCCTTAACCCTTCTCCATCACCTTCATCTGCAGCATCTACAATGGATCCATCATTAGCAGCAGCAACAACAGCAGCAGCAGTAGGGACAAACTTGCAACAACAGGAAGCTGCTGACAAGCCACAAATTCCACCCAATGTGCTCTTCTGGGGTGTAGGAGTAGGGTCAACTAGCTTGGAGCAGCAGGAAGCAGCAAGCCGGCATCTAAGAGCTGTAGCAGCAGTAGCAGCAAGTGGCCGATCATCATCATCATCATCATCATCAGCCAGAGTACGAGCTCCTTTCCAAGTAGCCATCGACATACCACAAGCAAGCTCAACAACTGCTGCATTTGAGACTACAAGCTCTCCTTTCTCCACTCCCAGGTCACCCATGGGTCGCTTCATCACCTTCACAAGGTTGCTCAGCAGAGGCAAGAGCATTGCAGCAGCAGCAGCAGCAGCAGCAGCCAGCCCCTCTTCTTCCTCTTCCTCCTCCTCTTCACCTCCTATTTTGCATTTGCCTGTGGATTCAGAACAAGCTCCAGCTCCATTACAAATTGCAGCAGAGCCTTAACTCTAATTTGCAACAAAGTACTGAAACCTGAGATCAAATTTGTAGTATCAGCAGCAGCAGGAGCTTCAGAAATCTTGACAACTTCTGGATCAAATCTTACTCTTTCAGAAGTTGACAAAAGAAAGATGGAGCAGAATTGGATCAAATTCTAGTACAATCAGGTGCAGGAGGAGGAGGCAGAGGAGCTTCAGAAACTGTGAATAGCAGAGTAAAATCCAAACTTAGTATCAGGAGACCAGAGGGAGGAGGAGTTTTCCTCAGGAAGCTTGAAGAGCCTGAATCAAAACTGGATTTAGTCTATGTCAGGAGTCTTGCTAAATCTGTGCAAAACAAAACTGGATCAAATTGGAGCTTCGGAAGCAGGCTATACAGGATTTAAGCTTGAGGAGCTTCACCAGGAGTCCAAAGTCTGAGCTAGAAAGATCACACTATCTACACTACTATCAGAGCTTGACAAGGAGCAATGTGTGTGCATCATCTGCAATGAGAAGTGCAATTGGGTCCTGGAATCTTGCTGCAGGGAGCTAGATATATCTTTGTGCGCATGTGCTTGTGGGAGAACTTGTCTGACAGTTTTGCAGGCAAGCTCAGCTCATGGACATGGCAACTATGATGGCAAAGACATGGTCATGGTGGACATGATAGCTATGGCAAAAACATACACTTCTGCAGGTTCTTGATGAGGATCTTAATGTTTCTGATGAGACAGAGGCACTTTTGTTCTTGTATATTAATGGCTTTGGAGCTGGGAAGGCAGTCAACTCATTACTGGAGAAACTGGGTGGTAGTAGTTCTTTTTGGGTAAAGTCTCTCGCAGCAACTAAATTGACAGCAGCTTTGTGTTTGAGCTGGTTCTCGGGTGAGTGCCCACTTCAAAAGGTGCTGCTTTCAACATTGAGAAAACAAGGAGGGTCAGTCACTTTGTGAGTAATTCTTCTGCTTCTAGTTTTTCAGCAAGAAAGACATTGAAGCAATTTTTCTGGCAAATGGGTCAGATACTGTTGTATATGAAATCAGCTAGAGTCTCATTTCCCAAATCGTAGCGCACACACTGACCACTCCACTTTGTCCTGTGGTGCATAGAGAGATGTACAATAAAATTATTCAACTGAGGCAGATTACATGGTTCTAGCAAGATGATGGCATAACAACCATAATTTGCCTCCCACATTAATTTATGAAAAATTCTTTTTTGGTTGTTCTTTTTGGGGATTTTGCACAATTGAAGCAAAAGATTATTCCAATACCCAAGTACAAAAATGACCAATGTCGGTAGTGAATCAAGATTTCACATGCTTTTGGAATCTGTGTGTCACTTCATTGGAAGTTTGCTTATTTGTCAGGATGCAAAAGCATTGAAGATGATGCTTGTTGTTATGCTTTCTCAACTTGTATTGCTTACTGTTTTCCTTTGGTTATGGTATGACATGTAGAGAGTAGAAAAACCAAAGATTGAGAAACTGTTTGTGGTGATCATAGAGCATGGTGGTGCTGGCTAATCCATGAAGCCCGATTGACTGAATATTTTGGGGACCTTGTCTTGTCCTCTCTTCCATGAAGGATTTCTTGGATTTCAAAAGTGCATATGGGTTACATGTTTCCTTGGTGAATAGTTCCATAGTCACAATGAACCCTGGCAAGTCTATAAAGAGAAGGTTGCAATTTTTGGGAAAAACATTGAAATTAGTTGACCAGGATGAATTTTAGTACCCATTTCAATAGTTTGTTCCCCAACATGCATGTGTAAACTACACCATTCGTCACATGATCTGATGCAAAACATGTTTGGTTTTGGAGGCAACTGACATTGTCATAACCTATATGAACCCATAACAAAATTTGCATGGTTTTTGGAACGATGTATTGTGGAAACTTCATGGTTGTAATGAAGAACCCAAATGTGATATGACTATTCTATTATAGATGCACAATGCACTTTAGGGTGCATTGTAATTGTCACATGCAAGTTTGTCTAATCAAAATCATCGGTTTGTTTGGCATGGACATCATACATTTGCATACATCTAAAATTCGATGACTTCTAGACAATAATCATGACAATTGGGGGAAAAATAATGATAATGTAATAACTAGAAAATATGGCAATTTTAATGAATGGAGAATTCACAAGTTGACTATATATGCAGCTAATGAAGCTCAATTTATTCTATCATAATGCTAATTTTAATAAGCTCCAAACAATTTAGTCCATTTCACCCATTAGCTTTTTGGCCTCAATTTGTTGACGCCTTCGATGCACGGATTGTCTACTATCAAACAATTCCTTCACCTTGATTGTTTCTTGAGTAATCTTGTCTAACAATTGTCTTCTATAAAGAGCCTGTTTGATCACATGATTATAACCTCCCATTAAAATCACATGTTTTCAACAGTTTCATGTTTATTTGCATCAACATTTCCACCATGAATCATTCCTTTTTAAGACTTTGTTTACTTGTTGTTGATGGTCGACATACAAACCCAATTCTGTTCAAGGAATATGCTCTAGCGCATCAACACTAAAGTTAGTTACCTGTGTGCGTTGAAGTTCTTGGACGTTCTTTTGTTTTTCAGAAAGCACTAAATTCTTCTCTAAATTCTGTCGAGCTTGATTCAAATAAGCTGTCTTATGATATTCTTTCAGAAATTGGTTATCATCCTCAATCTTGGACAAAATTTTCTGTTAATGAAACACAATTTCAAATTTCAATTTTAATAAAATTTGTTGATTATGCAAAATTTATCACAAGTACGGTTTTCTTTGAGTTCATGAACTTCCTCCCCATTTCAAATCTTTAGTAATAAGCTACAACACGACCACCAAAGAATGCATTAATCAAATCCATTGCATTAGATTTCCAAATTGGGTAAAATAGTAGGAATGTAAGGATTCATTGTTAATTAGTATATGTAGTCAATTACATTACTTCATGGTTTTCAATTAAGAATATGTATACTTTGGTCTCAACTCTCAACCTAATTTATCAATTTAGAATCCCTTTTTTTGGTGGAATTCCATTCTATTCATTCATCTACTTGCATTTCTGAATTTCATGCCACAAATTCCAAGAAGATGAGTGCAATCAAAAATCATCTTTCAACATCTAGTCAATCCCTTGTATTGAACAACGTATCTCTTCAAGAATTCCGTAAGACTAAACACAAAGTTATATACTAGAAAGACAAAGGGTGGTGCGTTAGTCATTCTATGCGTGTGGGTTGGTTGGCATTAGTGACCTCATGGATGGCAAGGAGCAAGAAAAAAGAAAGGAAGAAAGGGAAGACCCCAACCAAGACTTTCTACTAATATACTAGATGAAGTCTAGAGACTTTTTTTTGGAAGGGAGTTATTGGTCTGAGTCTTACACCATAAGAAGTAATACCATAACATTGATGTATTTGTATCATACCTGAGACCTTTCTTCCCGTATGTTAGTCGCCTTTTTTTGGATCCTCACTCGATCCTCATCCTTTTGATCTTGTACAGCTTGTCTATCAGCTTGCTTTCTTTCCCAAATCCTTTTCTTTTCCTTTGCTTTGATTGCATCCGCCTGGAAAAGTTACTCTCAAGATGATCTAATTATACAAGAGTTTATTGAAATTGTATGAACTTTTTTGGTATTGACTACGTACGTGATCACCTTGGTCTCAAAATTATAACAAAGTTTTCAATAAGTTGTTATGGCAAAGTCTTACCTTGCATTTAACATCATAATCATCTCGTCGAGCTTGCAAGAAGCCAAGCCAAGTTGCTACAGCTGCATTGCTACGCATCTCAGCCTCCTTTTGGGCCATTGCAGCCATCTGAGCTTGCTCATACCTTTGTCGTGCAATTATTTCTCTTCGAGCTGCATCTTTAGCCTTCATCTCTTTGGTCTTGATTATAGCCAACTATAGAAGCAAAAGCCAAAAAAATGGAGAGTTTTTTTTAATAATCTCATTCAACATGAGAGATTAATATATATTTGTTTATAATATGTTTCTACATTAAGTTTTCCTTATGTACAATTTTTAGTCCCAAGGAAGTTACATAGTTACACTTTTTTGAGAAGAACAATTGTGTACTTTTCACACCAAAAGAAAAATGAAAAGCAGTGGAACTAGTTATGATCTTTCAACAAGCTTCATTTCAAAATGATGTGTGTGTGTGAATCGTCAAAATTGTGCAAATCATTGAACTTTGTGTCCCGCATGTGTTTATGATGTGCAAATCATCAAATTTTGTGTACGTGTTATGATGTGTGTTTGAAGAAAGTATTAAGTTGCAGGGCAAGTAGCTACTAGCCTAGTAAGCTTGAGACCTTCTCTATGTCATCTTGTTGTTTTTGCAATTGTTTTAAGAAGTCGTTTTGCACCCTTGTTCTTTCTTCTTCATTTTCCTTTGCAAGTCTCTTTTCTTTCTTCTGCTCAAGTCAAAAAACCAAAAACCAAAAACCAAGTGATGCAAATTGGTGTTCAAAAGGCTTATAAATCTTTTTCAAAATGGAAACCCATTTAGTAGTCAGTCCATCATCATGCAGATGCGCACCCTGTCCCATGTGATGGATGATAGGAGTTTCTTACAGCTTGTTTAGCAGCTTGAACTTGCAATTTTTGTTCTTCCTTATACTTTTGTTCTGCTGCTTTTCTTGCCTCCATAATTTCTAGCAGGTCCTACAAAATTATGTTCATGTACCAAACACATTTTGCCAAAATATTCACAAATTGTCAAGTTACAAAACTACATCTGAATGAATGTGTATAAGAAAATTCTGCAGTTGGGGAATCTTTGCGATAGATGCACAATTTGGGTCTTGAGCAACAGATGTGCAATTTGGATCTTGAGCAACAGACGAGCAATTTGGATCTCTAGCAACAGATGTGCAATTTGGATCTTGAGCAACAGATGAACAATTGGGTCTTGAGAAACAGACAAGAATTGGGTGTTGAGGAACAGACTGTGACAGTTTGATGAAATTTTTTGGCGAAATTTACAAAGAAGAGCAGACTCTTTTTGTTTTTGAAAGTTCACCAAAAATTGCGGTAAGATGCAGGACCATAGAATATATTCAAACATCCAACACAATTTCACAAAAGAGAAATAAAAAAAATGTTATATCAATTAGAAGTACATGATTTTCAGTAAGCACCTTTTCTTGATCCTCCAAAACTTTTTCATGAGCCTCCTCTTGACTTTCTTTCACTTTCTTTGCCTTCTCTGCTTTCTGTCAAATGCAAATGATTCATACTCTGTCCAGCTTTTTTGTGTTGCAAATCACAAACCAACAAATCTCACAACAAAGTTGTTTTGAAACTGTTCATTCCTTCACAAGAATTCAAGTCCCTGATCCCACAAAGCCCAATTACTAGGCAACCAACTACTACTTGTGGTATTTGTTTACATAATATTTTGAGCTATTCAGTCCAAAGCCCAGTTATAGGTTTTTCTTCCAGGAACTTTGTCACATAAATTTGGAGCATGGAAATCTACCTGTGCCTTCATCTTCTTCTTGTCTGCTGCAAGCCTTGCATCAGCTTCTGCTTGTATTCTCTGTTGGAGATGAAGCCGAGGTAGAGTGGGTTCAGAAATAATTAGTTCCATAGCCGTTCAAGCTAAATCTAGTTAGGTAGATTGGTTCTATTTTGTAATGGACCTTGATCTTGAGCCTTTAGCTAAGTACCCACAAAGAAAGAATAGTTACCGACATGATGAATCAATACCCACATGAAGCTTTATTGTCGATAAGGAGAGAACCCTAAGATATTGATGCATTATGAAGCTTTAGCAGGATTGTGATCAACATCTTGTTGTATTGCAGCTGCTCTGTGCAGAGAAGACACTAGAGAATTTTTTTTCGCTTGTGAACTTACTGTCATCTCAGCTTCATACTTGGCTTTTTGCATCAAGTCTCTCTCATGCTTCTTGCGTGATGTCTCTTCCATTGCCTCAGCCTGCAATATGTATGTTATCACACATGCTACTTAGTGTCATCTCATATTGAAAGAATTTGCAAGGTTTCATACACATCATGGTCTGAGTTTGATTGCTGGAAATGGGGCTTTGACACAGCAAAATTGAGAGATTTAATAGCAAAGTGCAAGAAAATCAAGAAGGAGAAGAATCAATGAGGAAGAATTAAATCAATCAACATTTTAGAATGTTTCAGACAGTTTGATATGAAAATTTAGCTGAAAAAAACCAAAGCTGCTGATTCGTCTTATTGCAACTTCTTCCTTTAGGCATTGAAGTTTACTACACGAGCATTTTTTGAATCACCTTCTCCATGGCTGCTTTAGCAAATTCTCTCCCCATATTTAGCTGGTGGATTTTCCCACCTTTAAGAAAAACACTGCCTGTGTTGTGCTTCTTGATCATCCTGTCTCTCTCCTCATGAAGTTTTCGCATCTTCTCTGGGTTGAAACACCATAAATGAGGTCGCAATTGTCAAGCATATCAATACTCCAACAGAGAGACCTTCCCTTTTACTAGATTATATAACATTTAGTCTCTAGTACTCTAGTTGTTGTCGGCACAAAGAACTGATTTGGGTTTTCTGGGCATTTGTTGCCCCTTCAATCAGATTTTACAAGACTTCTTACTAATCCAGAGCTTCACACTCTTCAATAGAAGAAGCTCAAGGTTGTCAGTGGAATGTTTTGCATTTATAAAACCAAATTTGTTGCCATCACAACAGAATACAAGAGTCTACCAGCAAGCATCATGGAAGACTACCCATCACCAGTTAGTTGTATATGGACCGATTGATAGGAACAAATATGAAAATTTGGGTTTTGCACCTTTTCTCTGCTTTTTGAAGAATTCGAACTTGAGTTCCTGCAGCTCAAGACTTAAGCCCCTTTCAACAAAATAGTCTCTTTGCCTGTACTGAGACAACAGGCATGTGGTTAGCTATGTTCCTTTTACAACCTTGAAGAAGTCTGGTAGTAAAATTTCAACAGCAATTTCCTCCTTGATGTTATTGCCGAATTATGCCTCAGATTTACAAATCCATGACCTTAGCTTATGTATCAAGTGTAGATTTGTATTTGCAGATCGTCAGAAGGCGCTTATAGACACAAAACTGTACTAAAATTCTCTACAGTTGATAGTCTATGAATTCTTTACAGACTTTTGAGATGAACTCAGCAAAAATGATCACATAAGTTACACACTCAGACCTGAGAACCTCAACAGAAATAATAAATTCTGGAGCTTGATATCTACAAATACAGAAATGGGTGCACAGCAGATTGTCTAAGTTCTACAAAAACAAAGTAACTCTACAGAACATGAGTCCATACTAAGTAGCAAATCAAGCTGCAAGGGCAAGCTTCTTCTCTAGACTTGATATGCAGCCATAAAAAAACAATGAAACATTTTGTTGGTGTATTTGTACAACTTGGGTAGATGAAGAAGTTTAGAGCACACCGATTCTGAACGTCAGAAGGATCAATGCCAAGGTTAAGACATGCTTGCAGTGACCTAGGGGTGTTGAGAAGTTCATCAACTCCAGCACTGTCTGCAAAAAGGCTCTCACAGGGAAAAATCATAAGAGCTTCATCAAAACTTAAAGGATCAATGCGATCTCAGAGGACTTCCCCAAAAACTGGGAGCCAAACACAATGTGTTGCAAATTAGAAATCCATATGTATATACCAATGTTGTCCAAAGAGATCTTCCGATTCCTTGTTGGGCTCACACCCTTCTGATATGCTGCAACCTGAAAATGGAGTCACAATTGCAATTGTTGTGAGAGAGAATTCCCTTGTGAAAATGAGAGGGTTTCAAGCTCTCAACTGGTGATGCTTAAGCTAGAAGAAGCCTTCAAAAGGTTCTCATGTACCATTCCTCCCAAATTCCTCATGGGGTCATGGATAGTTCATAAAGAAGCAGCTCTATTCAAAGAAACACACCAGCTACAATGGACATAGCATAATACAGACATAACAGACATACTTTGAGAGGTAAAGACATTGAGGCTTTGAGAGGTACAGACATTGGAGCTTTGAGAGGTAAAGACATTGAAGTTCTGAGAGGTACAGACATTGAAGCTTTGAGAGGTGAAGACATTGAAGTTTTGAGATGGGTACATGTGGGGTTCAAGAGTAAAGCTTCAATGAGTAGAAAAAAGGTTAATAATCGGCACTGATATTTTGGTGCAAAACATTCACCTTCCATGTCCTGATCATGTTGTCTGCCCATGTGTTGGGATTGACATCTTGTTCACGCCATCCACCAGGTGGAGCTATTTTTGGCTGCTGTTGTGCCATTTGGTGGTTGTTCTTGTTGTTGTTTTGCTTTTTCAGACTCCCCCAATGTCTAAACCGTTGTCCTTGTGGTTGGCTCTCTCACCTTATCCAACAAGCTGAACAGCCACAAAAACCCGACAATGTTGGCAGCTGCAATCCTTGATCTCAAACCAACAAAAACCTCTCATAATTTTCTGATTTACTCAAATTGTTTCAATACTTCACAAAAGTCTTTCAAGTTCAGATTCAATGAAATTTTACTCTCTCTCTCCTTTCAGGGTTTTTTCAAATGCAATTTCAAAAAACAATCATAAAACTCCAAATCCATTTGGTATTGGGCTTTTTTATTCCAAGCTTCCAAATGATTTCAATTACAAGTTGATGATCCCATTATTTCTTCTTTCTTTCTTCTCACCCAAATAGATTACAAAAAGGAGCAGCAACAATTACAGATTCAAATGAGAAACTTCCCAACTCTGGTACTCTGGTGCAGTTTTGCAACTTGGAAGTTGGATTTCTTGAAATTGATCAGCAGCAGCAGCAACAATAGCAACCGCAGGAATGATCATCCCTGTCAGAAGTTATACTAGAAATCAGTTGATCATCAGTCAAGTCTTTTGAGAAAATTTTCCATTGAAGAAGAATCGTGGGATGTGAAGAGACAATTGCTGTCAGGATCCTGAACCCCCTTTTTTCTTTTTTTGTGGGCTGTGGTCTATCTAATGGAGACAAGAGATTGAGCTGCAATCAAGAAAGCAGCAACAGTAAAAGAAGAGAATCAGAATGAGAGGGGAAAAAAGGAGGAGAGAAAAAAGGGAAGAATTTAGTAGAAGACCATACAACAAACAAAACAGCAACAGCAACAGCAGCAGTGTCCACCACCAGCAACAACATAGCCAAAGGTTACAAGCTGGGGAGTCACTCACTGTGACCATTGGAAGGCTTGTGTCTTTTCATGTTAAACTCATGTGTTGCAGATTGGACTGGGCCCCTCCTTGATGGTGGGTTGAACAATGTCCTCAAAGCTTTTTCTTGCCGATGGTGAACTAGGTTCTAGGTTGCAAGTGCCAAGCAAAAAAAGGAGGAGACATCACCCATTAGGACTGTGCTGATGCAAGTTGCTCATGAGCTCTCATCTTGATGCAGGCCACCACCACTACCTGGACATCAGGTTTGCTTCTGAATTTCTCTATCATCAAGTTCAGAAAAGCCTAGCTATGTTATATGAGGAGGGGTATTCCTCAGTGATGATTTTGCTGCTCTCACGCAAAAAGAGTAATTTGAAGAACAGGAGATAGATTCTCTGTTTCCAGTTTGTTTGTCTGGAATTTAGGGTAGAACCACAGTGACTTGAAGACCCACATGACATCCTGCTAAGTAGGTTGGAAGTTCTTGCAAGTCTTTGCTTTTGATTGAGCTGGAACTGACACAAAATGTTTAATATTTGGTTTTACCTTACATAGTCACTCTCTGTAAATCGCACTTACAAACTGCAGCAATGCTCTTCGTATTTTTATCTAAAGTCTTTTAGTCTCTCCAGTTGTGTCTAGGCCTGAAACAAGGTTTCATCAATGGTTTTCACACAGTATTATGCTTTGTACTTCTCATGATAATTGCAATGACAATGCCTCTCTTATATTTGTTGCAACAATGTTGAACACATGGATGATATAAGGAATGTCAAGTTTGTGGTGGAGGTGTCACATGAGTTTGGCAAGGATTATGAGATTGTGGTCACATGTGCTTTGGGTTCATTCTCTCTTTCCCTTTTATCAATTTCATCTCAGTACCAACTACTTTCTGACAGAGCAAGGGTCCAAATTCAAGATGATTTTTCGATTTGAGGGAGGTGGAATTAATGTGAACATGAGAGATTTGATGATTACAAGTGAGATGTTGACTCCGAAGGAGTCGGGTACTCCAGATAATGTGGCAGCAATCCAAGTCAGATGCATGAGTTTGTAGGCCAAGGTCTGTCCTGGCTGTTGAACTGTCAGAGCAGGGAATGTTGAGAAATCTGAAGCTATGGATCAATGTGTTGTAGGCATGCCAAGAGTGGATGCCGCTCACTGATGGCTGTGGCAGAGTTGGGAGCAATCGTGTGTCTATTTTTTGCATTTGTTTAGCCTGATGTTACCTCTTGTATCACTCCTGGAATGCAATCTAGTGCCAATTTTTTCTGCATGAGAATCAAAAGCTGTTGATGAAGCCGTTTGAAGGACCACCCGACACAGGAAACTCTATGGCTTCTAATACTTCTGGTTGTACACGAAGGTAGAACTTTTTTTGAATAATGTTGCTGAAGAACTTGACAAACAAGCACAAAACTGAACTGATTTTATATCTTCATTTGTTCATGAGCCTAAGTGCCGTGGCTAGTGTTTTGGCAAGCTACCCATTGATTCTTTTTTCCGACAAACTTTATGGCTGTAGTAACAATTCTTGAGAGAGAAGTATTTATTTAATTATCGACTTTTGCTAACATGGTCTTCTTAGCATTCAATTGAAGTTATCTAGAATTAATTAAACATTTCTTCAACTTCAAACTAACCATTGAAACATTGTCAATAATGCATGCAAACATAATGACAATGATATTTCAATTAACCGTTAAAAAAAATTTCATGAGCCTTCTTCTTGCATTAGTCTATTGTGATTTGGTTTAGATTACTATGTTATAATGTTGTGTTTCCATAATCTCCTCGATTAACCCAACAATAATTATGCTTCGTCCCATTTTTTTGCAACAACTTTTCCATACCTAATGCAAGAAAAATCACAAACAAATAGGGTGAATCATATAGGACAATTATTTTTTTGTCCATACGAATCAACAAGATTAACAAAGCAATTGTAAGAACAATATTCTTTTCCTCACAACCATTACAAGCTTCAACCTGATCCTTTGTTGGAATCGATCATTTTTGAACTATTATATATCATTGAAATATGGTAATTTTTTCAGCAATTAAATTTAAGAATCTGCAACATAGTTAAAACATAATCTTTTTTATTTTCATTAAATTTTTTTGGTCATCTCATGGAGAAAATTTGCCACAACAAAAAAAACACTATTTAACATTTGCTCAGGATGCAATGTGCATTGCGTCAAGTGAAACACAAAAGAAGAAACCACCACAAATTTCCAATTCCTAGCAGATATGGAGAGAATTTCTCAAGCACACTTGTAACATCACTTGTACATCAGTCTGAACTGACTGCCTGTTAGATCCTTACACATGTGAATTTGTTCCTTGGAAATCTGCATTCTCAGTTAAGTTTTCGAGCAATTTGAAACATGGAGCTAAGGCAAAAAATTCTAACCACCACATTGCCTTTGGTAAGTGAGTACAACCACCTCAGGAATAAAACTAGCTAGGTTGAGTTTCATTTTAGACTCACACACACACTCACCAAAAATGATTTCCATCCATATTGATTTAAAACCTTGTTTTGAGGTTCTGATGCCAACACCCGAGTGGCCAAATCCTCAAGCATGCACATGCTCTTTTTCAAACTGTCGACGTAGCTGCAAAGCCTTGTCATACAGCTTCAAGTCCAAACCGTCCACATTACGGCCCACCCTAGCTTGCAATACCATCTGTATCACTCACAAAACACAACCACTTGCATCAAATCCTTCAATGGAAGCATCTCAACATCTACCTACACTAGTTCTAATGTTCTGGGCATCACAACGCAGTATAGAGATAGTGAGAAACAAAATTCCAATTTGTTATCTGGGTTTGTGATATCACCTCATTGGAGGCTGTGAAATTCAGCTCGCCAATAAATTGATATAGAGACCCTTGGCGTAGAGCAACATCACGCAGCAATTGGGTGTCCACCTTCAAAGAAGCACCCGCTTCTGTAATGAGTGCTATGCCTGTCTCCACATCATAGCTATCAAGCCTAGACATCAACCCATAGAGACTAATGTGAATATCCAAAGCTCCACAATTCAACACTTTCACACAAGTGTAGAATTCAGACTGAAAAGGACAGAAAATGCTGTAGGTTTTGCTTCTTCTTAAATCAAGCGAACACTTGAAGGGCTATATCACCTTGGTGTTATTGTTACCCAATTTGTCCCCAAAGACTTTTGCACTCTTAATAGTCAACTTAATGACATTTCAGAGATTTCCAAGTGTATTGGGAGGGTGCCTTAGATGTGTAAGATTCCCTTCTGACACAAGAGGTCAAATTATGTTTCTGGGCAGGCTCTTACAAATTTCATAAGGGCATGCCGTTTTTTCTTCACACATGTGGCAGGCCATTAGGCACATAAAGCCCTCAGATGGGGGTGTGTAATGGTGCTGCCCTCAGCCCTAGGCACCTTATTCTGGTAATGCCCCTGTCCACAGGCCTTACCTCCCACTTTTGATTAACCAGGCCTCAACTGCCTCTTTTCCATATGTGGACACCTAATGGCCATGAAGGAATAATACTGTTTTGAGTTGTGAATTGAAACACAATGCAAGAATAAGAACAAGAACTTGGGACTGAAGAAGTCTCCCACCAACCATGGAACCATGATATTTTCAGTGAACTCATTTTCCATGCCTGTTCTGCCATTGCACTTCCATGCACAATAAACAGCCCTTGGCTCCTAAACTGTATCATGCAGATGGGTCCACTGTAACAAGTACCATGTTATGCAGTTGATAAGATCCCAAATATTATGTACACTGAACCCTCTACACTTGGTGATTGGCCTAAAGCTGCACCTAACACACACCAGTTTGCTAAAAGCTGTAAAATAGAAGGAGAATTGAAGAAGGAAGTTGACTTACCGGCCCAGCACACGCAGAGACTGTGAAGGGGTAGCAGCAACGGGTGAGGATGCATGCAACTCATCCAGATGCACAATGATTCCTGGCTTCAATGTTGTCATGGCTGGCTTCCAGAATGTCAGCTCCAAACTCTAAGGCAACCCCTAAACCTTAAACCTCAATCTTCAGTACAGGGTGAAGAGGTGTGAGCATCCCACCAATCCCTCACTTTTCTATGAAGCTATAGAGCTTTTCTCTTCTCCAGTGAATGATCATCTGAGTTGTTAGGTGTTATGGTTCAGCTAACAGAGAGAGCCAGGAGTGACATTCCCTCTCTCTGTTTGACCTAAAGAAGAAGTTCATGAGTTGAAGCTTTAGGGTTTGTTGCAATCTCCTAGTAACTTGCCTTCACATAGTTTTTTCACCTGCACCTTACAGCCTGTGAAGTTCATATAAAGATGTAGCTCTATTGTTGCTGGAATTGGTGGTTTGAACTCAGGAATTGGGCAATATTTCTCATGGATGGAGCTGGTGGTACTCCATCGACTGACTTTTCACCAGGAGCAGATTCTGTATCTCGAGGTCAGTTACAAGGCAATGCAGCAACTACTGCAGCTACGGTGGGTATGATGCTCTGATGTGTACTGTTCGTTTATGTGCATGTGCTTATGTGGTGATGTATTGCGAAGCCCCTTCATGTGAACTACACCTTCTCATCAAGTACGACAATGTATGCACTGATGATATGTGAAATGCATTAGTTTGCAATATGCTGATTCCAGATGTTCCTTCCTGTGCTTCATACGCGCTTCATGGATGCTTGGTGTGGGTCACTCCAGAGCACCACCAATTCAGGTGACTCTGGTTGGTTTTCAACAAGATCAATCGTACCAGTACACTTCACCTAGGGTCATGTCCAGGAACGAGTCTCCATGCTTGAATGCCAGGCAGTAGGACCAGGACAGCAGTTCATGCCAAATAGTGTTTAGGGTTTGGGGTTTAAGAAGTTTTGGAGATATAGGGTTTCTGACTTTAAGAATATTGCTGGCGTACTTGCTTCTACTGTGCTGCTGATGGAGTTTGATGGGATTTGTCGTGGTCAATTGAGCAATTTTGATGGGTTCATCTATCTCAGGTACTACAGGGAACTCGAGAAGGGAGAGCAGGACAAATGATGGTGTGATGGCTGTGTTGACCTCAACACACATGCAAGCTTCAGTGGCCAGTCAGTTATCACCATCACAGAGTGCAGTGTATAGTAGTCCACCTTTAGGTCAGCTATCAGTGGGCATGCCCGGCACTCTATCAACTGTGTCTTCACAACCTTCTCCAACATTGCTACAACACCAGCAGCATCAAATCACATCAGCAAGCTCAAATCTATGTCACCATGTCCTGGTTAGAGGTATCATATCCAGCTGGGTCGGTAGCCTTTCACTTCAGAGCTACATTTATCTAGTTTTGCAGGTAAGGAGTCATGGCAAACCACATTGTTGTCACTGTGAAGGATCACAAAGTAAGTGAAGCTTGATCCAAGATCTGTGTACTCCATACAGAGTAGGATTTGCAGTAGAGAGTTGCAGCAGCTGAAGTTTTCATAAATATTGTCATTTAATGACATGAGCGAGCTTGTGCAGGTGAAATTGTTGTCTGAGACTGATGACACATCCTTGTGTGCTCTCTGTTGTTGCTGGGTGCAGAATGATGTGCCAAGAAAAGACCATGTTGAATACAGCATATTGTTTTGGATCTTGTTGGAATGGTTAACCAAGGAAATCTTTCCAAGGTCTGCTTGCACAAGGGTGACTGATATCTTGCTGGTAGATTGTGTTTGTGGTGGCTGTAAGCACTAACTTACAATTTATTTGTTGGGAATGGCAGTCAGGTTTGCAGGACTGTGTCATTCCTCTTCCAAAACCCCTGACTGTCGCAGAGGCAGATAAAGGTGAAGGTCAAGTCTTGGAGAATGGCAAGAAGAGTCATGAGGACCTACCTTCTCCTGAGGTGTGTATGTAGTAGACTAATATTTAGTTCCTGCCAGTTAAATTTTGCTCTATTTTGCATGAGAGAAAATCCCTGGCAGATCTTTGTAGGGTGAACAAACCTAGAAAAGTGTCAGCAAAACCATGGAATGATTTATGAGCAAGAATAGGCAGCTTATGTAATAATTCATGTTGAAAGCAAGTGGACAAGCTTCCAGATTCACCTACTGCAGAATTGCTTCAGTCACACATCCACCATTTCCAAAATGTGAGGAAGAGGTGAGCTGCCCAGTCGATGCAAGCTCAATCTGTAAAGCATCTGGCTCAAACACATTGTAGAATTAGCGTGACAAGAAGTGATACATCAATGCACCAGCTCATAGTCATCTATTTGGCTGTCTTCTCTCAGTCAGCCAGTCCATTGTGTCGGCAGAAGAAGTGAGGCTGGTGCTGGATATGCAGGTCACAGGAGGAGCACATGCAACAGATCGCCAGATTCAAGCTATGACTAGCAATGCTTTTGCCCAGTAACAGTGAAGCCAGTTAATGGATGTGGACAAACTATTTAGTAAGTAAACTAGCCATCACCAGCTGACAAGCTCAGATGGTCTGACTTTTTCAACACAGATAGACTGCATATTCATCATTTGAAGCTTCTTAGTCTAATCAACCATTCATTAGTAACTAAGGCTTATGGAAAGATCTAACACAAACTTGGACAGTTAACAGTCCCAACTCCCTGCCCATAATGAGTGATATGGGATCACTTAATCACATATATTCATGAATGAATTGGTGCTATTTTGAAAGACTCAAATCAGTTTCTGTGCTTATGAGAAATGCCTGAATGAAAATGGATGTCTTTGATACTGGCTATGCTTCTGATATGGACACAGCTTTTGCTACAACTATGATATATATTCAAACAATCAAGGTGCTTTCTCTTAAGTCCCTAACTAGGACAGTGAGGGATTTCTTGTAGCCAGAGTGAACAGCCATCACAAGCACACTATTCTACAGAAGCCCATGCTAACTCAGTTGTGGATGAACACTGACTGAGTTGATGTTGGGCTTCACCTTGGTGAGCTATCCTGTAAAAATCAGGTCCTGTAGGTAGGACAATAGGTTGTTACTAGGTAAGTAGATACATGTAGATGGTTAGAGTGTAGGTAAGGGCTAGTGGGTTGTCAGTAGGTAGGTAATAAAATCTGCAACCCTGCTCACCACTGTGATTACCTAGGGAACTGAAACCAAATCAGAAAGTGTTTCCTGTCCACCCACCTTCTGTCCCTCATTGTGCGCTGGTCACTGTTGGTTCCCTTTGGTAACTTCTTATTATATGCACGTTGAATTCTCCAGGGTGCATGGAATTGAGGCATTGGATGTCAAGCTTGCCTGTGTCTTGAATGCCATGAATAATTCAAAAGCAAACCAAAGTTGGCTTGGCAATAAGCAAGCAGGATCGTTGCATTGTTTTAGTGAATGAGATCGAGTGATTGTACACCAATATATGCAGAATTGACTTATGATGCTGAAACAGGGTGGTATAGATCAGCAACCCACGGAGCAAGCTCAGTATTCTCAGGTTCCCGTGAGTGAGAAGAATAATACTCAGACCAATAACATTGCAAAGGACCTCCGATCAGTCCGCCTTTCTCTGAGTCGTAGATACATAAGGGTAACCACTCTTCTCCGCCATTCATTCTTCTCTCTCTTTCCTTTGGGTAAGCTAAAGGAGCTTGAATATACCTGTAACAACCCGAACAAAACCCCTCACAAGATGTGAAAGGAGCTTCTGAACAAAACTGCTCATCAAGAAAAATCCATAAAGAACTTCACCAAAACCTTTTGCACAAAGCAGCTTGTTTGACTGGCAGGATCCATTGCTCACCTGATCCCATCTAAGGTTGCATCCCAACAGAAATGGGTGTGTCCGAACACATGGCAAGCTGTTTTACTGCCATGAGGACCATGAATGCTGCGCACTCTTGCCTCTAACCAATCAGATCCCACTACTTTTGGTAGGTTTGGATAGAACAGCATTCGCTTCTCTGGACACAGCTCAAACCTGCATACATATGGGAAAAAGAAAGGATCTATTTTTATGCAGGAAACTGAGAAACTTCATGATGAGGCTAGGAGGTCTTTGGCACTTATCAAAAAACTCAACTGCTGCACTACACTCATTTTGCTCTCTTGTTTCCAGGGAAAACAGGGCAAAAGTAAGCAAGCATACATGAGAGTGCCCACTCAATTGGATTGTCCCGGGTGACCATGTGTATACACACCACCCAACACAACATACCTTGGCAGGAAGTGTGAGAATGTAATGACTTGACATTTATCTTGTTCCGCTGAAAATACACTTGGAAACTCTTTGGAATTCAGTTCATCAAAATAGCGAGCAAGATCTTCATCAACTAAGCTGTTGAGAGGTGGTGGCCATTTGCATAAACGAAAATCTGAAGCTACCTGATCCCATCCCACCACTTTTAGTTTTAAGTATCTGGCAAAGGGGCCCTCTTACCAGCATCCCAAATTCCCAAGCCTGCACAAGAAGGTAACCTTGCAATACAACTACTCTTCTGAGCTGCACCGTGAAGTGTCCATGACTGAATTTCTTAGGACAGTGTGATGCATGTACTCAGGATACCATCGAGCACTTATGTGCTAGTCACAAGTTTCTTTTTCTCAAAAGCTAACAAATTCTGCTTCCAAATTCAAACACCAAGGATTTGGGTCCTGCAGGAAGTCACAAAAAGGAAATTATAGAAGGAAAACCTTTTCAGGGGGTCGAATATTGAAGCCCTCAATGTCCTTCTCCTTATCAAAGCTCTGCAGGGATGAAGAAGGAGAGCCAAACATTCAGTAGCTCATTACCTAACATCTTTGCAATGGAAAAGAGTAACTCCCAAGTTCTCTCAAACCCAGCAGACTCTTCAATCTCTCAAAGACAGCAGCCTCTGCAATCACCATCTGAAGTTTGCACCGTGAGTGCACACACAAAACTGGACAATCTGGTTTGTTGCTAACAAAGTTGTTTGAATCAAGTCCACATACATCATTCTGTATGTCTAGATCAAATCTCCAAAGTAAAACTTTTACCTGGTGGTACCAAGAGAGAAGAGGTACAATCCAAACTCCATTCAGTTTTGTGGCTGTTGTGGTTACACCAATGGATGTGCAAACATCATTGAGCACTCTCAATTTTGAGACCGAATCCAACTGACCCCCTCCCCTCCAATATACCAAAACATCAGAAAATAGACCAATGCACAACTTCATGTGGCAAATGATACCTGCAATGTTAGGGATGCACAAATAAACTCAAGTTTTCTTCTAAGAAACAGACTGCCTGCTCCAGGAGAAGAAGAGAATGAGTCACAGTTCAGGAGAAAAAATAAATCTAATCATATTATTATGTGAAGAAATGCTCGCTGGAGCAAAGTTTCTGTGTGAACGATGAAATAGGGCACAGTTTTTCCTTACATGGGAGTCCTCTGAGCTCTTGCACCACAAATCATGGTTTCCAGGCACAAAAAATACATGCTGGAATTTCTCTTTCAGGATGGACATGGTGATGGTGAAGGTGTGGAGTGTGTCTGCAACATCACCAGCCACAATCAAAGTGTCTGGCTGGTAGAGACTTGATGACAGGCCCTTCACCCACTCCATGTTTGCTGCATAATCTGTGTGCAGATCAGAAACTGTGAACACTTTCATGGTCCCCGAACCCTTCTTTTCTCTTTTAAATTCTTCTTGCTTTGGAATGGATGGTAGCTGATGATTGCGTCTTACTCTCTTTCCTCCTCTACTGGCACCACCTGTTGAGGATGTGACAAGTGTGGTGGATCTGCTCTTCAAGGACAACGTCCACGGCAAGGCCATCAACTGGAACTTCCGGAAGTGAGCAGACCAACCCTCCTGTGTGACATTCCAGAATCCCTAAAACTCAAGATGCGAGAAAAACACATATGGGACCCACCAGCAGCTGCTAAGTTACTACCCATCACCACCACACAGACAGCTTCTGGAAACTCTCAAATCTGCGGAGATGGGTCATCTTCTGGAAGCTCTCAAATGTGCGGAGATGCATCTTCTGGAAGTTCTGAAATCTGCACTGATGGGTCATTTTCTGGAAACTCTCAAATCTGCGGAGATGGGTGTTCTACACACACCTTAAGAAGACGAGAATAAAACCCACAAAGCACAACAAAACACCCAACACTTGCACTGCAGAGCACAACAGTGTGAAGACGATCGGTTGATGAACTTCTCGAGATGGATGGTTTGCAACGGATTGCTAACTAAGAAGCTTCGTCAACAGGAGATGGGGTTGGAGGGATGGGATGCAACGGACATTGGAACTTCATGAATGTACATGGTGGCTCTCGATACAGCAGGAGCAAAGAAATTTGAGTCCAGAGATGCTGCTGCTGCTGCTCTGATTCTACTGCAGTGTTTCTATGGCTGCATCAAGAATCCAGGTTTCTTCAAGAGTTTCATCACTGTCATGAGCTGAAATACAAAGTTCCTGTTGTGTTGCAACCATCCTGGGATTCTCTGACATATTTGCCTGGACGGTCAGACCTTGCAGCAGGACTTGGCGAAGTTCATTCATGTGAGTGAGCAAACAAAAACCCCTTCACAATATCCTCCTTTATTCACAGCAAAAGAAAAATTCTTCAAGTTCTAGCTGTGACATGACAACCGAGGAGTGGGGGAAAAAAAACCATACAAGTGCTTCTTCTTCACAATTACAGAACAAAACAAATAGCAACAAGTGCTATCAGTATCCAGAGTCCTTCACTTCTCATGGTAGAAGAAGAACAACAAAATGCACAGTTATCTCCAGAGAAACAGATTATCATATTCAGGTACACATTGGACTTGTTGAAAAAACGGCAGAGCTTCTACATGAAATCTTTTACTGTACATGCTGCCCAATTTGATGCAAACCTATTGCTACAGTCTTTTGCAGGATGTTCAGATCCTCGGGTTTCCATGTGTATCACTACATCGAAATTGAGAGAGATGCATGTGCCAAAATACAAATAGATAGAGCCTCTGTCCGATAACACAAATTCTGCAATGATGGTGCTGATTCCTCAAAGGGGAGCTTTGCCTTTGAGATCAATCACTCAAACTAGGCTTTTGTCACTTGAGAGAGAGATCCAATCTGACTGACACCCAAAGGTGAATGAATCATCATCACTCATACAACTTGTAGGTTGAATACGAAATGATGATCTGACGAAGACCACCAACTGATGAAGTTACAGCTAGGAGTACTCCCAGCAATATGCACACCTGCAATGCATATTCATCACAGCAGAAAACAGAATCAGGGTCAGAAATTACAGTTTCCAAATTTTTGGAAAGTAGTACATTGCTGAATAAAAATTACACATAAGAAACTCCCCATCAAGCAAATCAGTTGACTGAATCTGTTGCAAACATCCCCCATTCATGCAACAAAAAGTGAAAGGCAGTTGTAGAACAAACTCAAAGCCTGAGCACACTAGAATCATGGAGCTCAAAAAGTAAGTCAAAGATTTTCTTAAATTAGGCTCAAATGGGTACCCAGTTAAGAATCCATGACATGCTGAAAGCTTTGGGCTTGTAGATTGTGAGCCACATGCAGCATGGCAGCTGCAACATCTCACAAAAACAACAAGAATGCATTAAGTGAAATCTGGATGCAAACTGATGTGTCCACTGTAAGCAAAACAAAAATTGATGACCATTCTATGGAACCACAAACAAGCACACACAAAATTCTCTCTAGTTTTTTTCTGTACAACTACTACTGTATGTGCCATTATTGCCAAGAAAAAGATGAGAGATCCAAACTTACAAAGAAGGTTGTTGGTGCAAAAGCAAATCCACCAAGAAATCCGAGGAGATCTCCAAAGAAAGGGATTGTCATTGCCATGAAAATAGTAAAGGCTGCCAAACCCATCAAACTAGATTTTATGTGAACATCTTCAAATATGCCCTATGATTCTATCAGGCTCCCTGAAGCCCATTTTGACATGCATCTCTGCTTGCTACTATCTGCTTGCTCTCCTAACAATCAGAGGTGATTACCGGCATACTGATGTAGAAGAATATCAATACAGAGGTAGCCTTCGATTGAAAGGAAATAGCAGAGATGCTTGCAAGATCTCTCTCTTTAATCAATACAAACTGGTATGAGTAGAAGCTCACATACCAACATAGAGTGATCGAACCCACAGGCGGAGAAATCGGGTGGGATTCCACTCTAGCTTCTTCACCAGGAAGGTCTCCATCATGTCAAAGACAGGCATGGCATATACCTACATTCCCCACCAAAACATCCAAACCACATCAGGAACTCAAGACAGGCAGAGCAGGTCAAACAATCTGAAAAACCTAAAAACCCCATGATTCAAGAATCTTGAATCCTGTTCTGTAGCTACCTGAATGCAGGATCCTAATCAGTAGCAAGAACCAAGATGACAGAGCTCACGATCATTACAGAAAAGCAAGCTCAAGATCAGCACCAGGAAAGCAAGCTCAAGATGACAGATCTCAAGATCAGCACCTGGAAAGCAAGCTCAAGATCACAGAGCTCCAGATCAGTACCCAGAAACAAACCCTAAACTGAAAACCTTTGTCCTGAAATTGTTTGTTGGATCCACAGCAATCACTAAGCATGACCACTATCTTCAAGATCCCTGAGCTCAAGAGCAGCTGTAAATTTTTGCAGAATTCAGGAAGTCGATAGCTGCAGCCAAAAGCATACATGTTGATCTTCTGCAGAAGAAAAGCACACAGGAAGGAGGAGCTTTGAATCACCTGATAGCTTCCAATGACATGAACAACCACCATGAGCCTGGCAGCAGCAATGAGCCACACAGGTTTGCCCAAAGAAAGGAGCACATTGTCTCCCACTCCATTGCCCATGGCCCAATAGCCCACCATTGCTACTGGAAAATAGCAAGCAGCAACCACTACATATGCCACCAAGCAGCCACGCCACATTGGACCCTTGGAAGGTTTCTCTGGTGTTGATGGCAGTGTTGCTTGAATCTCAAGCACCACATTATGGCCTGCATATGCGAATGCAATTTGTCCCAGTGCATTTAGAATGCCAAAGACAAGACCTGCCCTTGAGGTATCTGGTAATGCATAACTAACATCTGCAACTTGTCCTGAGGCCAATGGTGCAACCCAAGCTATCGCTGAATAGCTGCAAAAACCCAATGGCATTGCACAATGAGCAAAGATTCTTCAACCCAACAACCTCCCACGGGCAGCAGATTTGAGGGGTGTCAATTGCTGAGGAAACTACAAAAGCATTGTCAAGCTCACAGATGTGCAAGCTCATTGTGCATAATTAAGCTCACAGATGTGCAAGCGCCTGGTGCATCATCAAGCTCACAGTCTAGATGTCATAGTTGTGAATACAAAAAACAAAGGAGACTCTGTTGAGATAAGGTACCTGAGGGACATGATTGCAGCACAGAAAGACACAAGGGAGATCGCATTGAAGTTTGGACATTGTGCAAGAAAGAAATGCACAGATCCGAAGATGGCAATCCATGCTGTCTTTCGAATGGGACGACATGATGACGGTCCTCCTGTACACAGAAGCTCGTATGCCCCCATCAAAGAGCTCCCACCTGACACACAGTTCCAGGGGTTTCGGGTTTAATGCAGATGGCAGGGCAAAGAGATGATGGGCATTAACAATGAATGCGAGCGACAGAGAGAGAGAGAGAGATTCTTTCTTACCAGTCACCATGTACACAATGTCGACGCCGATTTCCACAATGAGCTGTTGTGGCACAACCAGCCAGAGTCCCAGCTTCTTGCCGAAAGCGTGTTGGCCTAGCTCGTGGTAGCGATCGAAGCGCTTGCCTGGAACTTCCTTCATTTCGTGCATCTGCACGAGCTGCCAAAGCGTGAAGAGTGTGATGACCCAAGACAACACCAACACTGCGACCCCTGGCCCCCTGTTCTTCAGAGTACCAAGAAAACAAACACCCACGACGAAGTCAGACCCATCATGCAATCTTCGCAAGGATCAGCAGCTCATGAGCGCAAGAGACCGATCATCAGACTTGCAAAGGATCATCATGAACGCAGCAGCTTGATTGATGATCAACAAGAGACTAGGAAATGTTTTTTTTTTTGTTTTTTCCTTAAGAAATCTTCAGCAATTGGAGCTGAGCCAGCGAGGAGTCTAGTACGTGGATCTAGATTGCTTTCTCACCACGTGAGATATGCCATTGCGCTGGGCAAGCTCAAAACGCCGGCACCCACCATTGCCGTGACGTTATGGAAGGCCGAGTACCACCACTTGGCATTCCTCGAGCTCGTAACTGGCAACCATTCCTCCACATTCCTCCTCTCGGGCACTGAGATGTCCTGCAGGAGGAACACCAAGCAGTTCTTTAACGTGAATTGCAGAAAAGAAAAACAGCAGCTGAGATACAGCTCGCTCTAGAAAAAAGCTAGAATCCAGCAGGCTTCACGAAACATATTTTCTGCAAGGAACAAGAGGAAATTGTACAAGTACATAATATGTTTCTTCTGTGCTGCAGCAATTCTAGAGCACCTTGAAGATAGAAGAAGCGCCAGCTGCATGATCGACGCCTATGTTGTTGTACTGTTCTTTCGGTTGTTGGGTCTTGATTATCTTCGGAGTTTCTATATCTTCAGAGTCCTCATTCTCTTCATGGAAAGAGAAATTCTGCGGTCCCAGGATGTAAGCCATGATCAATGCAGCAGCAGATGATGATGATGATGACGTCCGTTGTTTGCAGCACAGGAGCTTCAGATGGGTGCGTCCGAAATCAACCCAGTGCACGCTGAGCTTCTTATTCTCAAGGATTCATCGAGACAGAGTTCTACTAATAATTCTCTACTATAACACTACACACGAGGGAGCTGGAGAGATTAGAGAGCGCGAAGAAGAAGAAGAAGGAGAGTCGAGATCATGCCCAGAAACCCAGATCAAATCTTTAGTTGAAAAGCTCACATGCACGATTCTTCAGGACACAAGTTACAATGCTCGATCAGCTACAATATTGTGGGAATTCACCGAAAAATTCAGCATCCAGAAAAAGAACCAACAAAGGAATTTACACAAAGTTCGTGGGAAAACTCCAAAGCACGACTGCACGGAGAAATGAATAGGGGGGAATTAGAGAAGAAGACGAAGACGAAGACGAAGGAAAAAGTCTGGCGTACTACTCCATTGTAGACTCTTTTTATAACCCATCTTCGACAGTAACAACTTGAATCTGTCTCGATTTTCGCGAGCATTTTTTGCGCAAGATCTGATTTGTGCCCCGCAAAATGCTGCTTCTTCTTCCGCCGCAGTCGCGACAACAACACGACGGACGCAGCAGCCACGACGGCCACAACAAGAACGTCGCGCTTTCTCCGCTCGCGTGGCGAGCACATGGATGAATGAACTGAATGGATGGATGGATAGATGGATGGATAAGTGGATGAGTGCTTTCTGTGTTCCCAAACTGAATGGATGAACCTTTTGAGTGTTTTTTTTGGGAAATAGGGGATATTTGGTGTGAAATATCTTCTTTTAAAAAATGAAAAAGATATTTGGAGTGAATATCCTTTTATAACTCAACATGTAAAGCTTTTTTTTAAAATATATTTTTAAAAATTCATTTAATTAAATTTGAGTAATTTTGGTAGTGCCCCCTTGCATTGATGCCCATTTTCACATTCAAAGATTTCATTTTCTTAAAAAAAATTAGAATATTTAAAACCCATCTTTGAAGTGGAGAGGATTTTATGCATATTAATGAAATATGAATAAATTTATATATTTTGAAACTATGCTGCCAACAGGTTTCTTTTTTCAATTTGGTGAATTCCAAAAAAATTAGTCAAAATTAGTCGATTTTAAGACTCGTAAATAAAAAACCCAGAAATTTCCCAAATTATTATTTTATTGAAAAAACAACAAAATTTGCCCAAAAACTAAATCACTAGTTGCCAACAAAGTGCCTTTGTTGCCTAAATTATGATGATCTCAAGGAATTATTCACAATCAAATTTCCATTTAATTAAAATACTTTTTTTTAATGGTTGAAATGCTGAAACCAAATTTATTTTAATTACTTGCAAACTATAATCTCAATCCTACATTTTGTAAATTCACTACTTGTATAATTCCACCATTTGAAATACAACCTTCTTTCCCAAAATACAATACTTGCATGGAAATGGAACTATAAATACTTTTTTTTTAGCTAGATCATTTTTAATGTGTTTTAGATCCAATATTTAATTAATGAATGTAAAAAAAAAACCCACAAAAATAAAATAAAATAAAATAAAAACTTCCACCAACAAAATTTGTTGAAATTGTTATTAGTCAATTTCAAATAAGATATGTCATGTTCATCT
>Ga0116231_10004997_pt1 | contig 26492 bp, 15 predicted proteins | sample S1TSphgellanicum_2_FD_89695 | JGI IMG/M metagenome (GOLD analysis project Ga0116231, IMG submission 89695) | Host-associated microbial communities from peat moss isolated from Minnesota, USA - S1T2_Fd - Sphagnum magellanicum MG | ecosystem: Host-associated > Plants > Peat moss > Unclassified... | reverse complement strand
TGATCCTTGACACAAATCAAATTTAGATCTAACAATTAGAGTATTACACATTGAGAAATGTAAAAATCAATAACACACAAACTAAACTTGTCACCTCACCCAACCAACTATGAAACTATCAAAATAAATTATTGTCATCATGTAAAGCACACGTTAGAAGGAGGATGCAATCAACTATGGCAATGTGAAGTGTTTTAATATATTGAATTGCACCCAATCTAAAAAAAAGAAACAAAAAGTTATCTCAATATGACACAAAGAACAGATGCAAAGACATTCATAAAATTATATATTACAATTATCTTAAATTATATTAATGAATACAAAATAATAAGAGGAGTCACATTCCACTATTGACATTACTATTTGAGTTCACTATCCACGTACTCCCATTAGTACACTTATATATATATGCACAAGGTTTGTGATATTCTTGATAACTTTCATGAATTCATTAACATTAATTTGTGATGCAAAAATGATTTGATAATATAGCACCATGAAGGGCATAATGAAGCAACAAGATAAGCATAGAATTGGGGCTAATAATTTAGGAGTGAAAACTATATCAAGATCATTTTGGATCTAATGCCAAAACATTACACAAAACAAATAAGCACAATTGAAAACATCGATGTTTAAATTTAGGGCATGATAATAAAAAATGTGAAATAGTAAATTATGCAAACAATATAAATAGATATTTAATTAATTAAAAAAAAAGTTTCATAACTAGTTTGGTTGCCTTTAGTTTCAATGAATGTTACAACTGAGAAATGGTGTAATTTCTACACATTTGCTTTCTTTCTTAATTCAAAGTAACATTATCCACATATAATTGTGCTCCCAACATTAAGAAACTAAACTCTTATCACTCTTGTGGACTTGCCTAGTGTATATATATATATATATATCCACCAAAGGTTCAACCTTGGTCCTCTAACACGAAATACAATTTCCATTTGAAGGAGATTATTTAAGTCATGTTTCAAATCGAAAACAAAGTGCGTCTTTTAAAAATTGTGTTTATGCCCCATTCAACTATTCCTCAAGAGACTATATTTTTGAAAACCAACCTATAGAAGCATGCTAATGTATGGTTTTTGTTATTCTTGGACAAGCAAAAATGTCTTAACATGTAAATTCACCCAACCATGAGTAATATGTAAAAAATTGTTGTCCAACATCAATGAAAGTTTGCATATGAACATGAAAAGTGTGATATATGGATTTTTTTTAAACTCGAGAAACCTAACTACAAAGTAAGATTTTACCACAATGTGGAAACAACAATCCAAACTAGTTGTGATCAATTGAGTTGATGCCTTAGCATTGTCGTATTGCATGGAAAAAGATTGAATTCAAATGGTGAAGGACTAGGTGGATTTTACATGGCTATGGCAAATAATGTTGTTTCTACCTAGCAACCCAAAGTAAAATAAGTCTCAATAATTTATCTAGGACTTGACAAAGTTCCTTGCAAATCCCCAACATTACTAGCTAGTTAAATAATGAAACATATATAATCTTTCTGTCTAAATGTTTTAGATATAGAAAAAACCATCATATTCATTTTAAATGTACATAAATGCTTTCCAAAGGTAGAAAATATGTTGAGAATGGTCTAGTTTGTTACAATTGTTAATAAAATTATTCACATTTCTCATGATTTCATCATCCATTTTTTCATGCGACATTATAAAAATGATGACATAAACAAAATGCGAACTCAAAAACTCAAAACTATCATGGTTTAATTATTTTAATGGAAACACAATTACATGACAAGGTTAAACTTGGAATTGTAGAAAAGCATGCAAATGAATGTGAATTAACTTCAAACTTGGATCTTAATAGACATTTTATTGTGGTTATTCATATTTTATTACATACATTAAGTAGGTAGGTAGATAATGACCGTAAAAGACCACATTCTTCAACTTTCCACATTAGTTTTTTGAATGACATGGAACAACTTTTTGTTTGGTATTATAAGGAATTACAATAAAAATTTTAATAAATTCAACTAGGGGTTTCTATTTAAGTAATTATGGAAGCTGATTTTGATGTTCTTCCAAAGAAATTGAATTTAAAAATATTGATTTTTTTTCATTATGACTTCAATAGATTACAATAAAATATTTCAAAAATTGAAAGAAAAATATGACTTTGTTACTATTCCTAGTTAAACAAGAAAAAAATATTATACTATGAAAAAATAAGGAAGTCTATTAGATTTCAAAGGTTGTAGATAATTTTCAACTCCACCAACATTTTATTTTTCAACAAGTGCAAACAAATTTGTTAATAAATGGGTTAAAAAAATGAATTTCAATTTAATCATCATGGAGATGATCCTTGCATTGGCCATTGCAAATTAATATTTTTAAAAATCAAATTGAATATTTTTAAAAATAAATAAATATGAGATTTTAACAGTAAAATATGCATGAAATTTTATTTAAAAATGGATCCAGGGATCACTTAACACATTCCAATGCTACAAATTCATGATTATTTTTAATTTGGATTACAAATTGAGATATGGAACCATTTACCATATGAAAAAACTTGCACCTTGATTTCAAAAATGCAAGAAGTGACAACAACCAAAACAACAATAAAATATCAAATATTGAAAAAAATGTAATGCCAAAAAAATAAATTATAGATTTAATAGGCTTTGGGAAAAAATCCCATCACAATTAAAATTGTAATGGAGAACAATCATGTTAAGATTTTTTTAATTTATTTCAAAAAAAGTAGGAAAGGAATCATGTGATGTAAACAACACATGATTCCAAAATGATTTTATGTATAATATGGTTTTATTATCTTAAACCAATCGTGTCAATTTTAAATGAATTCTATAATCAATATTGTGCTTCAAAGCCACCCTAATTTCTTCCAACCCACATAGGAAAAAACATAGTATTTTCCTCCAATGTATTTCCTAATTTATAAATAAGAAATGAAACATTCTTATCCAATACATAGTCCATGTGCTTGGATTTGGTAGTTTTTGTGGCACGGTCAATGTGGGCAATTATCCACACTAAAACAAATTCATGACCTTTATCAACATGGAGCTAGGAAAAAACTTTTAGGAAAATTAAACATGCAAAACAATTGGAGAAAACAATCAATTATCTATATGAAGATTCATTTCCAAAACGAATGTTTTTGCAAGAAAATATAATTAAAATGATTTAATGGTAGCAAAATAACTAACAGAAGATGCCATAGGTAAATACCATGTTGCAACCACATGGAATTTCAATTGGAGCCAAAAAAACTTCATTGTAAATGGAGTTGTCGCAATCTACTATTTCCATGGATGTTCTTGCTAACAAAAGATCTTTTAGGTTCCTATAGTGCAACAACCAAATTCATTGTCATAATTTGTGAATAATTATTAACATGACCATGATCAACAAATGTATTGCAAATTTCCCAAAGTGAGAAGTTTTTATAACTAATATGATTTTTTATTAAATAAGAAATTGAAAAAAAAACATATATTAAAGCTTTAAAACTTACACACCAAATACATTGATCTTGAATAAGGAACATAACAAGGGACATAATTCCTTTCCAACAATGTAGTATTACATATTCAAAAGGTGGCTTTGACCCCAAGGTTTAGAGCTATGGGAAAACAAGATGTACCATTAGTGACATAACTTTGGCAATGTCATCTCTCATAGTTTGTCATTGTTCTTGACTTTTGAAAGGCAAACATTCAATACTTCCTTATGTGCATCAACAATGTGGTGAACTTCTATGTGATCAAAAACCTTGAGTCTCACATCATCACAAGTTTTTGTTACTTCTACATTCTACCATCCACCATCGTTGGCAACATGAATCACACATAACTCAAGGCAACATATTCATACTACAATGTGGCCATTATAACTCCATTTGTTCAATTCATGAATATTGATATTCTCATCATGGCAAAACTAAACATTTATGATGTTTTCAATGCATTGAACATCATGCGCAATTAATCTTTCCTCAAATTTAACATTTGGGCCAAGAGATGGTCATCTTCACTACCATTTTTATAATTGTACAACCTTTGTGTTCCAATTAAACTTGTAAAATTAGGGTTTAATCTTTTATAGTAACACTTGGACTTGTTGAACTTCCTATTTTCCACCTAATCACAATTCAATGTCATTTGAATATTGTAAACCACTTACAAAATAGCCAAGAACATCAAATTAACTAGACTAGACAAACTTGTGAATTAAAAACATAGTTTACTTATATAGGATCCTAGGGTAACACAACCATCATTCAAAGTTTCAAATTTTCACACTAATTTCCACCATTTAACAATAACAACTTATGAATCAAAACTACATGCATTTGCTAGCTTTTGCAGTTAACACAATTCTATTAGTGCATTAAAATGAAGCAAAATACCATTACTCATGGATGGAAAGAAATTCACATTAAAAAAATTCATTCTCTTCCATTTATTAGTTGATGGAATGTGTTTTCACTAAAAGAGAATGTTGCAAACCAATGTTTAATAATGTTAATCTAGTGGAAATCAATGACCATTGGGTGATATCCAATGAAATGTTGTTTCATATTTTGTATTTTATGTGCAAACTCTGTTCATATGTTGTTCACCATGCCTTTTGATATTCCCTAGTTGCAACGACTAGATCTTTGGCCTTTATTATTCCACACCCAACAACAATTAAATCATTGTTTCTCTCACCAATGACTTGCAAAAGAAAAAACATAAAATCAAATAAATGAAACAATAAACAAAAAAATGTAGTACAACAAAAATGAACACAACAAAAGTTGCAAAACTTCACATAGACAACCAATCTTCACCATGTGTTTACCCATGATTCAAGTTTGAAACAAAAATAACAAAAATAAAATAATTATTAGATAGTTATTGTGCATGATGAAGATAAAGTTCCAAATGGGCACAACGAGGACTAAATTGAAGTTACAATAAAAACTTACTTGAGAAGCTCTGGGTGAGGGTGCTAAACAATTCCCATAGATAGAAAACCATTTTCAAGTACCACATTAACCAATGATGTCATTTTTGATATTTAGTTGCTCTTTCAAATATGAATGGAATTTCCATTGCTAAGAATAATGTCATACTTTTAAGCTTAGGTCTTAACTTACCCTCTTTATATGAGCCATTTAGGGGATGTTAAGGAGAGCTTTACACAACCTCCCATTGCCTATAAGCTTCAAGTTGAAATGTTAAATGTTCGATGGTGTGTTTCTCTTCATCAATTGGGGGAGGAGTTTATGTGCAATGGAACACATGATTACCATGTTGTAGTCATTCAAAACAATGTGTTACATTTTAGCAACAATTAAAGGATGAATTACATGAACATTTCTTGATCTATAACCTCTTTCAACCCCTTGGGCGTTCCATTTAACTCGTTGTTTCCATTCTTCTTCATTTGCTTTATAAGTATTTCAATAACTTTGATGACAATCATTTTATGAGGGCTTGTTCTTTTGACAAAGATGTATAATAGCCCGCCCTTTGCCAATAATCATGGACTTCAAATATCTTGTCTCATAGTGGAATCCTTTCCACTAACTCCCAAGTGATTTTTGATTCCCTCCCAATGTAGTTGGACAACCTTGTGATCAAATTCAACATACTTTCACTTGAACACCACAACTATTTATCTACACCTTATGTCCAAAGTACACCAAAGTCATGCATACGATTCACAAAACTCATGCTAGATTTTTTCTATTCAAATGCAAGCAATACCCCCATAGGGCTTATAAAACCCATGCTAGATTTTTGCTTTTAAAATGCAATACCTGCATAGGGCTCATAAAACCCATACTAGAATTTTCTTTTTGCAATACCCACATTCAACAAATAAAATGTGTTTTGGCCACCTCTAATTTCCATATTCGCCTAACATTGAATGCAAGTATTGCATTTTTGGAATGGAGATTCATTTAAGAGGGAGTTAATCCAATACAAAATTTTTGGCAAGGCCCATGTCAAAGATTTCAAATATATTTTTCAATATTTGCGTGCATTCATTGTTATTTTTTAAAATGTGGATATTACTTTTTGGAGTGAGTGTTGACTAAAAGACCAATATGTGGTGTTTTTTTATTACCACCCATGTGTAGATAATGCATAAATATTTGCAATACCTTTCATTTTTTTATGATAGGTAATGCACTTTGAGTTATTATTTCATTTAAAGCACGATTAAGATGAACATATGCCATTCATGTGGGTATTGATTTTTGTTTTTTTCTTCTAACTATCAAAATATGGGTGTGAATAATGCAATCCTGGTAAATAGTCATTCGATTTTGTTGGATTTTAATTACCTACATATGCCATTTCAAATCTTGTATTAATGGGTGAAAGTATAATCAATAAGACTAATTAGTGTACTTTCCTAGGTTGAATTACGAATATCCTAAAATATATCATGAAATTATCAAACGTATAATTTGGTTGGGTAAAAATATTGAAGTTAATATGGTTTTGATTTTATGTGAAAAAATATGATAAAACATATTTAATCAATAGTCAAATAGGTTATTATGAATGAAAGTAGGTGCAAGTAGATTAAAACAATGTCCAAATAAAAAAATAAACAAAATGGAAGCATTAAAGTATAACATAGATTTTGTGAAAACATGTAATTTATGAATTTTATATTTGGTTTTTGGAAATGAAGTTAAGGTTAACAAATTTAAAAGTGTTATTTTCAAATGCATTATTTACACACTTTTATGAAACAATTGCTTTTCATTCTTATGAAATTTACATTCTTATGATGTCAATTGAAGCTCCATGGTTTTGCATTATGATAAGAGGAATCTTGAGCTATTTTTATGCTTAGATGTGAAAATCATTACTTTTGCATTACAAAAAACTACTTTTGTGGTCTACTTGATTGTGCTTTCACCATAATATGTAATACCCAAACATCAGTCATGACAAAGTTTTAGGGTGTTGCAAGACTTGCATAAGGTTATACCTTGCAAATTACAATAATGGGTAATGGCACAATACCTCACATTGTTTTTCTAAGGACAATTTTACTTGTTAATCTTTTTATAACATTTAACCTTTTTGTAGTGCTAACCTCATTAATTTGGAAGCAACTCCATAAAATCAACATTGAAGCAAAATAATAAAATATATGCAACATATTTAGGCAACAAAAAATACAATTTAAAAATTGAGATTGAAAATTTTGAAAAAATTACAACAACATTGTTGTTATAAAAGCAAAAAAGTGGAATGCAAGCATAAAGTAGCATCACTATAAATATATATAGAATAAAGGTCAAAAATGTCAATACTCTAAACCAAAAATCCATTATTACTATTGCAAATGGAAAATTGATAAAAAAATGACAACAATGATGATGACATTGGTACGATAGCCTAGGATGAATTTTAAACAAAGGAAATTTTAGCATGTGTTTCATTCGTTGACTATAAAAAAAATTATCACAAAAATAATTTCAAAATGAATTAGTGAAAATAAATCCGTTCAAAAAGATGTGTGAGGTGGTGATAGGAGTTGCAGTCCATTTCAAGATGTGTGAAGTGGCAATAACATTTGCATCCCTATGCATGGTCAAGCAAATTGGCCTAAATTTACAATCTCCCAGAAATCACATTTGACAATGTGTATGTGTGTTTACAAAAGTTCCACAAAATTGTACACAAAATCATGTAATTTTTAAATTTAATTGCACATGTGGGGGTGACAACTCAACCATAAAAAAATGGATATGATTAAAAATATATGTGTGTATAATAATTATCACTTTCCATTAAAAAAAGTTATAAATTGAAGGGCCTACTTAAAAAACAATTCGTACATGAAAGGCCATGCAAAAAATACTAGTAGCTACATAAGTTCATTTAAACAAGATGAACCCTTTGAAATTTAATATCATAATACCTTGGCGGCTTTGGCACATTAATATTGGATGATTAATATAATTTGAAATTTTTGATTCGACACTTCAATTTTTTATTTTGAAATTTTTGACATATTAGGAATAAATGCAATAAAATCAGCAAGGTTTTCACAAATTCCTATTGTACTTTTGGTTAGAAAGAAGTTGTTAAAGGCTTTGCCATTATGTACACCATCTTGTCAAAACAATTCAAATGAACCAAACCCTAGCACATTCATTATATGGAAAAGTGTTGCAATATCCTTTTTTGTCTAGATCTGGCCAAGAAAAGAGAAAGATGATTCAAGGTTTGTTGCTTGTGAGGTGCATATCGGGTCCCCTATAGCCATGTGCCCAAGTGAAAGGGTAGGAAGTTTAAAAAGAATTATCTAGATTGATCAAAATTTATGTGACTCTAGTGGATAGGGCATGGGTGCAAGTCTAGTGCCTTATTTGAATTTTCAAAATTTTCAATGTAAAGTACAATTTTTTAAAAATAAAATCTAGCAAAATGAAAAATAATATAATTTTTTCGTAGTCACCTAGGTACTACAGTTTCTACATATGGGGCCATGTTGAAAATAGTGGTAATCACATAAGCTCACTTTTACACTAAATGCCCCCCTTGAAATGCAATGCTTACCTGTGAGACCATGAAAAATGTATATAAAACATTATTGCAATACGTGAATATAACCTCCTTAGCCCGCACTAAACATTGCATCCAATGACAATACCGACCTATGACCTCCCTAACCCACATTAGACATTGGGTCCAATAGCAATACATGCATATAATCCTCCTAGTACACATTGGAAAAATGCTCCAATTGCAATACATGCATAATGAAACCTAACCAACCTTGCACTAATTACAATACCTACTTATAATCATCCTAACACACATTGGAAATTTGTTCCAACTAAAATATTTGCATCATGAAACCAAACCCACCTTATATTAACCCCAATATTTGCATATAGAGTTTTTAACACACATTGAAAGTTTGCGTTAACTATAATACTTGCGTTTCTTGATCCAAATGTTAAGTAATCAAAATACTTCCAGAATCCCTTCAAATATGCATTGCATAATTGTAATACCTACATCAAAACTTCACAAGATGAAATGAAGTCTCTCGAGGAAGTAGGTTTTGTTCTCAATAATTGACAACTTATTCTTCTTTGAAATCTATTTGGTGGGAAAACTTCATTCCAATAAATCGATTTGCCAATGCAATGTTATGGCTTACAACATGAAATGGGAAGGTTGTTTGATGCACATTGCCATTTACAATCTCAAAACAACATCATAATCAATGGCAAGCTAGTTAGCTTCTTGTGGGGATTTTCCAATCACTATTAGAGGATCTTGGTTCTAGATTTGGATGAATATATAAAATTTTATGTGGCAAAACTTCAAACAAGAGGCAATATGAAGTTACAATTCGAAACTTCCTAGCCTACACTTGCATGAATCTTGTGACAATGATTTCAAATTCATTAGGAAAATAAGGGAAATGGGTCCCTTGTAAACGTGCATGTAACATGTCATGTGTTGTGGGTAGTTTGAAATTTTCATTCATTTCCTAACTTGGAATTGCAATGAAGTTCGTCACTTATTATTTTTTCAATTAAAACATTCCATTGGTTTATTTCTGTAAAATGGAAAAAAATATTTTATCTCCAAAGTAAAAATATTCCAAAAACATTTCTTTGTGCTGGCTAGATTGAACTAGCACCCACCAGTGCACCAACGTGGATGGATGGTGAGCTATAGGATTATCGTTTTTATCCATGTGCCATCCCAAGTTGATTTTCTTGGTTTGCCCATTTTTAGCCTTGATTTTAGTTTTTTTTGCAACTTTATTTTTCCACGCTCCCCACCTAGTTTTTTTTCTTTTTTCTTTTTTTTTTGCTTTTGAAACTTTTCCCACCAACCCACCTACTACCCCCCGCTATCCCCCTCCGACCTACTCACCTATATATATAAATTAAAAGTAGACTCTTCCCCATTTACCTACTCACCTATAAATTAAAAATGTGATGCCTTCATCTCCACTTGCCTAGCCCCCCATTTATTTATCTACCTACCAACATTTTAAATAGGTATTTACTAAACTCCACCTACATGGCTACACCTACATACATGGTTGCCATTCTAATAAACCCCTAATAGTCGACAATGATGAAGAAAGAATAAAATGAAGGTTTTGCATGGAGCTTGGTCTTATTCACTCAAACAAATAAATAAGGGGATGATTAAAGTATTTGACACACCTTATATAAGGGTATTTTATGTTTTGTTTAGAGTGTGTTTTCCATGGGGGTATTGCAAACCAAATGGATAATCAAAGCAACATAGAGCTCTAGTTCAATTTAGATGCATTTAATGTATGTTGTATTCAAGTTCATAAAACAAAATATTCAATGAACATGCAATACCCCATTTTGGGTAACCTTGAAATAGTTTAGGCTCCATATCATATCTTTTGAAATTTGGAGAAGTATCACATAGCCCTAACGAAACCTAAAAGGAATGCAATACCCTCATTGGGCTACATTATAACACTATCGGCTGAATTATTTGGTCCAAGCTATTAGAAGTGTATTTTTTATCCCCAAAAGGACTCATTAAACATGCAATGCCCTTCTTAGGGTATCCCATGAATACATTGGGTTCCATAACATTTTTTTGACATGGAGGGGTATTGCGTAGCCCTTTGAAAACCAACATGGAAACCAATACCTTCATTAGTTGTATTCTATAATTAAACACCATGGATCTACACTATTGGAGGGCTATTATTCATGGCCAAAACTACTCAATAAATTTGTAATACCCTTCGTAGGGTATTCCAGAAATATATTGGGTTCCATAACATATATTTTGAAACCTATAGGGATATGGCATAGCCCTACCAAAATTTAAAAGTAAAGTAATACCCTATTTGGGGCATTCAATAAACACCATGGGCTAAATTATTTTGGCCTATACTATCAAAGGGTATTGCTTATGGCAAGGAATACTCAATGCACGTGTAATAACCCTTATAAGGTATCCCATATATCCTTTGGGCTCTTTTGGAGGGGTATTGCATAACCACACCAAAACCTACAAGGAAATCAATACCCTCATTATGGTATTTTACAATTAAACACCATGGGTGTACACATGGGTGTACGTTATTGGAGGGGTATTACTCATGGCCAAAACTACTCAATACACCTACAATACCCCACTTAGACTATCCCATAATTACATTGGGCTCCATAATATATTTTTTGAAACTTGGAGGGGCATTTCATAGCCCTACCAAAACCTACAAGCCAAGCAATACCTTGTTCGGGGCATTCAAATAAACACCACGAGCTAAATTATTTTGGTTAAATTATCAAAGGGGTATTGTTAATGGTTAGGAATACTCAATGCACATGCAATACCCCTTGTAGGGTATCCCAAAAATCCTTTGGGTTCTATAACATATATTTTGAAACTTGGAGGGGTATTGCATTACCATACCAAAATGTAGAAGGAAAGCAATACTCACATCATATTGGGATAATATCTTGAACCATGAAACAAAAGGACATTTTAAGAAATAAATTATTCCTTTTTCAATACGTCATGTCATACATATTGATTCAAATAAATGAAGGTATTGCAAAATTGGTCATGTTGATGGTAGAAGGTCCACTTGAATTAAATTATGGAGTTTAAATGCAATACATGTATTGTATTGTGATAATCCATTAACCGTGAAACATAAAAATATTTTTAAAATATTTGATTCCTTGTCAATGCATCATGAAATTCATGTTTTAAAAATTATTTGTTCACCTTTCAATATGATTTAACAAATATAAAAATGAATGTAAAGTGAAATTGGTCACATTGATGATATAAGGGGTTTAAGGTTTAATGCAAAATTTACTACTTAATGCTAGAAATTCATAGTTTGTCAAAATCAAAAAATTAAAGTTCATGCTTAACATTTATTCATTGCACATTTAAAAAAAATTCCCTCTTAAATTTTTTAATTCATATATATTTTTTAAAAAACATAAAATCTATAATTAAAAATATTTTAATGTCTATTTAAATTAAAGCACGTGATTTTTTTAATGGTTCACGTAATAATAAAAATTGATTTCTCCCATATATTATCCAATGTATGATTGAAAATTTTTAATTTTTTTTGACATATAATATATATTTTATAGTCTAAAATAACTATATAGTATCTCAGTAATAATTTATATTTTATAAACATATAACGTAAGTATTTATGTGAATTATATTTTTTATGATGTATTATATTTACTTAAATATTGGTCCAAATATATTGTTATTTGTAACATATCGAGTAACACATTATATATAATTAATTATATTATGGAACTATATTTTTGATTCATTTTAATACATATAATATCTTCATATTTATTTAAAATAATATAATAATTTATTAATTATATATTAAAATTAAATGATATATAAACCATGGTTATTTATAGTGCAAATATTTTTTATGAAATTGATTTCATAAATTTTTAAGTTATTAACATTGTCAACTTGATGGGTCGAGAGGTCCCAATAGACTCAAAAGTAAATGATCCTTCTTCCAATAGCTGATATTGCCTGATAAGATTTATAACTTGTGTGTTGCACCCATTGATTTGACTTGTGATGATATCTTTTTTTCAAATTTTCTACAAATGGATACCCATCTCTTCTTTGTTCAACATACTTCTTCTCAAGTTCTATGCAAATGGGTTCCCATATATTTTCTTTGCTCAAGAACTCTTTTTTTCAAGTTTTCTACAAATTGGTACCCATGTTTTATTTTCTCAAGATATTTATGAAAATATAAGTTGTAGATCTAACTCATGAACAAATCAAATATATTCAAAGCTCCATAAAATCAACCCAAGTTTGAAGCTCTATAAAAAATTCTTCTTTCTGAACAAATCCATTGCCTATTAACCCAATTGATTCAAATCAACTAAGTTTGAATCTCTATATTGAAATAAATTGTGCCTTGGAAATTTCATGGAAGTACTTGAATAATCATGTGTGATGGTGTTGTGTTGGTTTGTATTTTTATGTTTTGCTCATTCTGCTTATGATGGATTGCTTGTAGGGTATAATGAAAATGGGAGTACTAGAAGTGTGAAGGTGACGAGTCATGTTGACATGCTATTGTGGACCATGGATCATCCACCACCCACAAAAATGTATGTGATATTGACCTTGCAAGATGGTGCATTCAAGGATGTGGTTCATTAGCTACACACCTGGAGGTATGACATTTTTGGTTCTATAATGTGGTCCTTAAAATTCAAGCAATAAATAATATTGTTCTTCTTCCTGCTGCACCTTCCTTGAAGAACTTAACATCATTGTCAGCACATAAAGAAGGAAAAAAAAATAGTACATGAATAAACTTAACAAATAAAAACCAACTAATTTCCATAGTGTTCCAAAGTTTATAATCATTACAAGTTGTTCCATAATTCACATAAAGGGGGGTTTGCTAGTGGAAGCTTCTAAGAAACCTTCAAATCATGGTGAGGGCATGATTTGGAATATCAAGTAGCTGGGTATGAAAATGTTGGAAAGCTCTTGGAAGCCATGCTAGAGTTTGTGTTAATTCAAAAGCTTTGTGAAGGCCAAGTTGTTATGTAATGTTCTCGACACCTCGAGGAACTAAACATGATTTGACAATCCAAAAAACATAACAATAATCAAAAGAAGGTAACCAAGAATTGTCTTCCCTAATCGAACATGAACAATCCATTCAACAATGTTGGGAACATGAAAAAGAAGAAGCAACTTGAACATGTGCATCTTTTGCCAAGCCTCGACAATACTAATACTATTACATTACCATCCATGTTGGTGCATTGGTGGGTGTGGTTCACTTTGCCATATAACTTTATATAATCATTTTAGCCATAGGACCAACAATTGAAAACATACAATTCCTAAGTCGAAGTGCTACTTAGCCAAATTTGTTTAAATCCTTATTTGGATGATTGTTAATCCACTTACATCACAAAATTGAAAAAAAAAAAACCTATCCTTGAACATTCTTTCTTAGGTAATTTCTACCTTTCACTTTAACTTGTACCTAAATTATTTTAGTACGTGTCAAAATGGAAGGCTATGTCCTCTTATGGATGATCACTAGTCCAATGACATCACAAATTTAAAAGAAAAAATCCCTATGCAACAACAAGGATGCAATTGATCTACAAAATGCTCATGTGCTGCTTTGAAGATTTTGAGATATTTGTAATTTTAGTTTATGTATGTAATCCATATTTCAAAATAAATGTTCATCTAAGAAATGAATAAATATATAGACAAATAAATAATTTGATTGGTTTGTATTTTTAAAAGAATATATGCTTGTAGTTAGTGATTTTTTTTTCAATTTTTTTAATGTTAATATCATAATTTTGGACTATCAAATAGTTGGGTATGAAAACCTTTGAATGTCATGTTTTGAACTACATTTAGTCCCACTGTCTAGAAATACATGACCATTTAAGTGTGTTATGTTATCATTGTGGAATAACACCTCTTCCTCATCCTTGGCATTGTACAATTCCTTATTTTGTAAAGTGGCACAAATCTTACTAGTATCTTCTAAGAGTTTCTTTTGCCTTGCCCTACCAATGGCAGACCTAACAAAAAGTATTGCATCAGTGTTCACATTTAGGATGATGGTAGTTTTGATAAAACACTAGTTAGATTCCTTTCCTTCACCTACATCCCAACAAATCCTTCTTGTTTGAGCTACATGGTGACATTGATCTATTTTGTTAGCTATGGTTTCCCATCACATTTCGCTCTTAGATTATTATCACAAAATGTCCCCCCCCTCATGTTTCAGCAAACTTTGCTAATTGATAAGTCAAACCAAAAGCTACAATGAAATAGAAAATTAGAATGTGGTTTTGGAAACTTGTAATGTTACAATAATTCCCAAAATCCTTTCCATAATAAATATCTCTTGCTTGGATACCACAAGGTTTATGTCCATGTTCTAATTCATTTATGACTTTCATATGCAAGATTGTGTTAGCATTCACATGTTCTCCTCCTCCATATGTTTTACTAGCACCAAAATGGCATGCCCACACAGAAGTTCCATTTTCATGCATTTGAGCTCTAGGTGGGTTTTGTTTTTCAAATACCCTTGTATCAATGATGTCATCATCATGCCTTGATAAAATATAGTGAAGTTGTTGCTTCTATTTGTTGCTTGATAAACCTCTAGGGATTGTTATTTCAAAACCAAATTCATCAAAAATATGCACAACAAAATAATCATTGACAATAAAAGTAAACACTAGATGTTCCCCCTTCTTTAGGCAATGGTCCATTACAAATGCTTTTCCAACCATCATAGAATCTTCCATTGCATAAGTTCACTTGCCATTCACATTCATTGTCTCCTCCTTATAAAATCAAAACCTTTTGCACTAGTAGCCTATGTTGCATCCAAAACACAAATGAAATTTCCTACAACACAACAATGTATTCATTCACTAATGAATATCACCAAGCAAGCCATAGGCATCACTCATTGACTTGGGCATCAACAAAATCCTCTTCCTTGTTATTCTCCTTTTTTGGAATAGAAAAATAATCTTTCAATAAGAACCCTGATTTTTTTCAATCATGGTTTAGGGTTTAATAATTAGGGTTTTCGTTGAATTTTGAAATATAAGTACCTAATATTATGTACATTTAGTTAATGTAATTTTTAAATTCTATGTAAAAATTATTTATAATATATCAAATAATAATATATTTAATTAATTAATTTTTGGATTTATTATTATTTTGCATTCTTATAAATATAATATCTGCTTAATTATTTTAATTTGGTAAAATTTATTTAAACATTAATAATAGTTGAAAGACATTTTCAAACTCATAAATGATAAGAATTGTTTAATGGACCAATGTAAAATTGTTGATATATGTAAATGAAGGTGTTGTAATATTGGCCACATAGATGTTGTAAGGTTTTACTTCAACAAAGTTTTGAAATGTAATTGCAATACCTTCATTTTAATGATAATTTCATCACCTTTTACCATCAATGTGACCAACTTGACAATGTTTTCATTGTATTATGACTTAAGATATTGTCACAATATGGTGAGGGCATTGTATTCCTTTTAGGTTTTGGTAGGGCTATGCACTACCCTTCCAAGTTTCATGGTGAATGCAAATATCCCAAGATGATGCAAATATTACATTTGAACTCGATAACTTTGTTCAAGTCACCTTCTACCATCAATGTGAAGAACTTTACAATACCTGCATTTACTTGAATCACTATTTGACATGATATAGTGAACATGGAATAAATATTTTAAAACATTTGTTTGTTTCATGGTTTACAATATTGTTACAAAATGATGCAAATACTTCTTTCCTTCTAAGTTTTGCTAGAGCTATGCAATAGCCACCCCAAATTCCAAAATATATGTTATGGAGCCCAAAGGTTTTATGGGATACCCTGAAAAGGGTATCCCATGTGAATTGAATAGTTCTAGGCATGAACAATACCCCTTTAATAGCATGAACCAAAATAATTAAGCCAATGGTTGTTTGTAGATTACCCCAAATAGAGTATTACTTTCCTTCTAGGTTTTGGTATGGCTATGCATTACCCGTTTAGTTTCTATAGATATGTTATGCAGGCCAAGGGGTTCCTAATATACCCCAATAGGGGTATTGCATGTGCATTGAGTAATAATTCTAGGCATGAACAACACCCTTCTAATAACCTCTTCCAAAATAATTACACCCATGGTGTTTACAAAATACCTTCATAAGGGTATTACTTTCTTTTTAGGTTTGAATTTTTATTTTTGGGGGTAAAAAAAGGTTTTTTTGTTTGAGTGCATGACTAGAATAACTTTTTTGATAATTTCATCAAACATACATATAAGAATATGTGAGAATGTGTTATAACTATTAACACAAGATGGTGTATGATGAAAGTGAAATACCTTAAACAAAATAAAAATGGGTGAAATGTGTTACAAAAATGTGCGAAAAATGCCCAAGTCCAAAACAACCCCACCCTAAAATGGGGAACATGTGATAATGGTAAATATGTGGTTACCCAAAAAATAATTTAACCTAACATCTTGAAGTCCAAAACAATATCCTAATCAAAATGGGGATAAATTATGGGCTATTTGTGTCATTAATAAAGGTGGATGGGATCCTATTGGCCCTCTTGTACCACATTAATGCAACCTTTATATCATGGGCATGCCAATCCATAAATATCCCACGATTGGCCAATGTTGCGTCCACAACATCAGCCACAAACAACACAATACAATAAATATTGCACATGAAACCTAAAAACTGAAATTCAAATAAAATTTAGTATGACATTGCTAAAATTTATCGGCCATGAATCATTTTTAAATCATGATATTGCGTAAGAAGGCCAATATTTTTATGCCGCATTATTTTATTGGATGTAGATTTCCAATCACACTCCATTTAAACGCTTTTGAGTGCCTTTGCATATTAAGTATGTAGGTTGAATTAGGTACCTACCTATCCATCTAAGCTAAACACATATCTAAATAAGATCTATTTACATACTTACGCCAAATACGTACTTAAGTAGGTAGGTAGGTAAGTTAGGGAAGTAGGTAGTTAGGTGTAAATACATGAAAATTTTAATTTTATTTTGGGTTAAGTTGTTTTTATTAACTCATCCCATATGCCCATGTTTTTACATATAAAAATATAAGACAAAACACCTTGTTTATATACTTTTCAAGATGAGAACGAAAGCCAAAACATATGGGATAAATTTTTTAGTTCCAAATTGTTCATGACTAAACATAATAATAATATAATTTGTAGTTAGCCTAGGTTAGATATTTATTATTATTATAACATAATATTATGTCATTTGTTAGAGCTATTATTACTTATTATAATTACATTTTGATTTTTTGATAAATAAAAAATTAATTCTTAATAAACAAATTAGTAATTTGAAAATAATTTAATAATAATATTTTATTATATTCAGTTTTTAGTAATTATTTCAATAATCATATAATTATTTTTCTTATCATTCTAATATCATCATCATTATGTAATAAAATATTATTATTTTAGTTAATCAAAGATAATATTGAAATTAAAATTTCTATTACATGTAATTAATATTAATATAAATATATATAAATAATGTAAATAATAATAAATGTCATTTGTAATCATTTTTAAAATTATAATAAGATGGTTTGGATAAACTTGTAATATGGGCACAATATGTTTAACAAATATCTTACATGAAATTTTCTTATATTCAAAATATACACTAATCAGTGTAACCATAATATCGAGACCATTTATGCTAATAATAATACTTGAATACACATGTAATATGGTTGTTTATATACATTCAAAATAGACATTTATAAACCCCAATACATCCAACTATATTCCTTAGAATTCACAAAATACACCTTTGTATACTCATAAGGTTATAACTGAATTGGTCACATTTACAACTAATGGGAGACAAATTGTTTTTCTTAGATGAAAACTAAACTAAATGTTATTCACATAGAAGGATGAACATCAAAATAGTCGCAAATTAGTTGCAAATATGACCAACACAAGAAATAGTTGCAAAAATGTTCAAATGTAATCGTAGATAATTAATAGTCACATGCAGTTGTGAGTAAATGGTTACATTTTGGCCAATTTATAATAGTGGGGGTTGCTCAAGATTCGTGCATTCATGGCCGTGTGATCTTGAACCCTTGGGCCCTCCTCTTAAATAGATGGGCATCCGAGCTTATTCGGTTCCATAACCACATTGTGGTGTGCCCACAAATGTCGTACCAAGTTGTACTTGGTTGTATAGGATGCATCACACCCATCAACCCTACAAGTAAATTTGGGTCCATCCCTTGCCCAATGGACACCCTCTATGGTAATTGCGGGAGGGGCAACCACATTTGAAACCAAAAAAACAAAAACAAAAATTAACATTATGGATGAAAGTTAGCTCATGTACAACAAAGGTATTGCATGAATAGATAAAAGATTTAAACCTAAAGATGAGGGTATTACATAGAAAGATAAAGATAAAAAACAAAAGGTGGGGGTATTGTGTAGAAAGATAAAAGATCCAAAACACAAGATGAGGGTAAAGCTAAAACCCAATGTTCAAAAGCTAATTTTAAATAAAAAATCACCTACAAAGGCTTGGGGTATTACTCTTAGACTTTCACCAAAAAAAATGTCCCACCCACCCTCTCATGTGGAAAAGGAAGGTGGGGGCAAGGGTGGGGTTTAAAGAGCAAAATTAATGAAGGTATCCTAACAAAAATATTGACCAAAAAAACCCTGCCCATCCTCTCCACTTGACAAGATGCATGGGCAAATAAAGTATAAAGGAAGTTTAATATATCATCTCCATCAATTTGGGCATGAAGTTCAACATCCTCATTTGTATTTTCTTCCTCTAACACTAAAATAAGAACTACATTTTCTTATTTTTTTGTCATCAAAATAGTCTTTTCCAAATTTGCATCAATTCTATTTACATCTACAATAGATGCTTCTCTAACATCCCCACCCACTTGCACTTGTTTTTGAATAATTTCAGGAGCAACCAATGCAACCACATCTTTATTTAATACTTGCATTTCCTATCCCACCACGTTTGCCTCCGAATCTCCTTCACTTCCCATGTCATTTTCAGCTAATACTTTGCATTTCTTGTCCCACCACCCTTGCCTCCAAATCTCCTTCACCTCCCATGCCATCTTTAACTAAAACTTATTAATTTGTTCCACCATTCTTTGTTTTTATTCAAGTTTGCATTTAACACAAACACAAAATACAAAAACAAATTATATATTGAAAAAGAAAAAATTCCAACATTAGCACCATGCTCTGCTAGCACCAATGCTAACACCATGCTCATTGTCGTTCTTTTATTCTTGTGAAACCACACCACAATGACCACGAGTAGCACAGCTCCCACGTTCTTGCACGACAACATTAAAAGAGGATGATGACGACACATGGTGTCATCGTCATCCTTTTCACAACAAAAAAAAAGAAAATGACAATGGCATTGATGCTATTGTTGTTTTCTTTGCAATAGAAAAAGAAACCAAAAACGATGAGCAACATGTGGTGTCATCGTTTTCTTCTTACGCTCCTACAAAACAACACTAGAAGAGGATGACAATGGCACACAATGTCCTTGTCATCTTCTCCACAATTAAAAAAAAAATGACAACGACAATGTTGACGTCGTTTTTTTGCAATAGAAAAAATAAATGATGAGTAGTTACACATTACTTGTCATCCTTCTTCCCACACTCCTACAAGCCAACACTAAAAAAAAATAACAACAACACGTGGTGTCGTCGTCATCCTTCTTATAGGAAAAAAAAAAGAAGGGACAACAAAAGATAAAGAAAAGAAGATGATAACACCATTGCTATCATCTTCTTCATAGCAAAAAAAAAAACAAAAAAAAATTTAAAAAAAAAGAAGGCAAGGGCTTACGTTCTGCCACCACATTGAAGCTCTTAAGCTCCTCTTGTGTTGTTCTTAAGCTCATCTTACCTTGCTCCTAATCTCATCTTGCCCTCCTCCTAAGCTCTTCTTGCAATGGTGATGGCAAAAAAAGCATTGGCAAGCGCTAGAAGTGAACACAAATGGTAGGGTGGGGAGGGATCGATAGCATGAATGAAGGATGTGGGTTGGTAGGAAGAAGGGCGCTAGGTAGGTTAGGTGTAGGTAGGAGTTTCCTTAAAAAAACTTTGATTTAAGGGTGGGCCAACAACAAAGTGGAATAAAAATGGTCACAAAAAAACAAAAAAAAAACTAAGATAGGGAATAGAAATTGGGCTAGAAAAAAAAATACTAACCAAGTAAATTGACCCTTGGGGGACATTTCATCCCATCCATGAAATCCTAGAACATGATTTTTTAGATGGTGCACTAGTGGGTGTTGGGTCATCCAAGCCTTTTGTGCTCACAAAAGTTAAGTTCAAATGTTCATTGCTCACATTCAAAACTCATAGCTCATGTGCTAACCCGGTAATTATGTTGTTCATTTTGATTAATGTCTTTTTTTACCAAGAGGTCATGGGATGTTTTGACTAGTCAAAATGATAGATTGTTAATTTGACCTATCATTATAAATAATTTAATTTAGGCAACATGTCATCATTATGTTACATATTTGAAAGTGATGTGGCATGATATGCCGTAAAAACTAGGTACACAAGTGCTTATTTATGATCATATGTTTATGATGTACACACACACAATACACAACACCATTTACAAAATTCATATACATGATTTGCTTGAGTTCAAACTCAAAACCTCATGGAGGCATGCTTGATGTTTTTTCCATCCAATTACATGCAACCTCTTGTCAGTAAAAAAACATGCAACTTTTTGTTTTATTTTCTTAATTATGAAACTATAAGGAAATCTGAAAATTGACACACATTTATCTCAAATCTTGCTCAAATGAAACAAATAAAAGTACAATGTTAAAAGTTTATTCACATATCTATTCAACAAAATCAATATATTTTATACATGTTCAAATGGATTTAAGAAATGTTTAGGGCTTGGGGTAGGATACATAAGTAAGGTAGGATAGGTAGGTAGGTTGTTAAGTAGTTACATATAGGTAAGGTAGGTAGGCAACATAACATGTGATAACATATGGTCTAGCACAATCCAAATGCTTTCATGATAAGTAATCACTATGAATTGATAACATACCCTAGTGGCAATTCATTACAAACACAACTTAACCTAACCTAACCAATTTCAGGAATTTAAGCTAGGCCTAATTAATAGGCTAGCCAATCAATTATGTTAGGTTATAAGTAGCCTACACTCAATTAGTAGGCTATGTACTTACGCTAAGCAAGGTCGATACCTAGGTTTTTTTAAAAGGCTAATTAATCATGTTAAATAGGCAACCATAGGCCTAGTTAGTAGGCAAGTTAGGAACACTAGGTAGGGGGCCTTGGCCTAGGTCAAGCTAATGTCAAATTAGTATATTGGCCAACTTGGTTAAACCCTAGCCATCTTGATAAACCTTTTTTGTTGTTGTTGTTGTTTCTTTTATTAGATGCTTAGATTGACACCTAGTAAAAAAAATCACTTGAATCAAATGTATTGATAAAAAATAACACATGTTTTTCATATCACATGTGACTAATAAAGGTCAACATTGCCTTTGGTCAATGTAAACATCTCAATCAAGTTTAACCTTTAAAAAAAATAAAATTCTTATAGTGATGCAAATTATACTTTTGCCAAGGAATTTACATTTTATTAATCTATCTATTTATCTAAATCCTTAATCTTGATTCATTATAATCTCTTGTCATGTGAAAATTTGAATATTAATCAACAAAATTAAATCCAGGAAATTACAAAATTGTGAAATTTTTATTTCATTGAATAATAAATTTTTGTGAAGTTTTACGTAAATCTACATGAACATTATTAGGTGAATAGATGAACATGAGCAATGAACATTTGAGCATGAGTGGCAAGTGAGATAGACAAATTTTAATTTTGGATGAAAAATGGATGATTGACACATGGATGCTTGACAAATGAATCATGAATGTTGCATGAATGAAAAACATAGATGTAAAAAAATCATGAGCAAATGGAAAATTTTGATGAAACATGGATAAATGTTTGATGAATTTTCAATGAATGGATACCTTGGTTGAAGTGGGTGGATGGATGTAATTATTGGATGAAAAGTGGATGAAACTAATTTTCTTTTCCACAAGATTTATCATAAAACCACAAGATCAATTATTGTGTTTTAACTTTTATTTGTGTTGATATCCTCAAATGAATATGTATGAAAAAAAATTGAATTGATCAAGGACGACCTACATTTCCCAAAAAAAATGATTAAGATAAATTAAATATCAACATGTTGTATTTCAAGGTTGAAAATAAAATTTTACATATATGTAATATTCCAAGCACCATACTCCAACACAAGAAGTTGTTTTGTTTAAAATGTGACTGTGAAAAATGGCTTGTGCATGAACTTAAAGACCGTGAACCTAGGGCATGATGGTAATATAATTGATTTGACATGGATGAATATCATTTAACAATTTGAATGAAATAAATGGATGCATGATAATAAAAAAACTAGGATGAAATCCATTCATAAATGGAATGCAATGGAGATGTGTGTTAAAATATTTACATTCACCTCCATACAAGGTTTCCAATAATATGCATTATTGACAAGAGTTCGTTTGAAATGTTGATATGGTGGATTTGTAGGAGGCATAATGTCATAGTTGTTGATGTTTCGCATATTCAAGATTATAAGGGTAAGCTTGATGCAAAATGAAATAAATCCATTAATATGTACCAAGAATGAATAGGATAGGACAAAATAGCATTGTGGGAAAGAATGTACAATTCTACCTCATTCCATGGTAGGTAGCAAAGGTTATGTTCACCCCCCACCTTGTTGTAATTTAGTTGTTATAGATCTACAATTAAAACACATGGCGACCCTTTGGGTGGGTACCATAAGGGGCTAACCTTAAGGGGCGATAGTGCCACATGAACTTATTTTGAGATTCAAAGATCAAGGTTTTACTCAAGAAATCACTTTTTAGTCTTAATTGAATCCAAGAGAAAAGGAAATAAAATGTGACAACAATTTTCGGCTTGTAAAGAGATTCTCGAGGAGTAGGTTTTCAAGAAACATATTTCCATATTTGAATCTAACTTTGTTGGAAAGAATTTTGCAACAACCTCATCATGCTCTTGAATTGGAGAGAAAATCTAATGACATATTGTTGGGCTTTATAGCAAGGGAGAGATTCACAAGCAAATACAAAGTATGAGAGATTTCCATATGAGTCAAGGTCACGGTTGTTGAATAGAATCGCAAACACCACCTCATCATTTCACTTGAAATCCAAGAGAAATGTGACAACTTTTTTTTTCCTCCCCCCTTTTGAAGCTCGTAAACCAAATGAATGTAGTAAGCAAAATTGCAAGATTTGTCACCATTCAAAAGAGGAAGATAGAAACAGATTTAGTAGCTTTTGCACCCACCTTAGCAACTAATTTAAAAGACAAAGTTGATAACAAAGTTAGTAAAGTGGGTGTATGCTCTATGGAATGGTTAAGAAGCCCTTGCACATTATGTTGGGTAACCGCACAAGGTGCACTTGTGAAGGTGAGCTGGGCAACACACTCAACAGAATGGTCAAGTGCGAGGTCATTCCATGACATTAAGGTCTACAAAGCAAATTCAATGGGTTTTTAAAACGTTCATCTTCAATACTTGCACAATTTGGTCACCACTCTTTCAGTGCATGATCATCACTAGAAGATTATGTACTAGCCTATAATGAGGGCAAGAAAAAGACAAATGCTACCACCCCAAACCTTAATGTGTGCAATAAGAATAAAACCGTAAGCAAAGAGAAACATTCAAATTAGTGTTTGACATGGCTATTGAGTAGAGAATGAGAAGGAACAATATATACACATCTATACAGAAGCTTTTCAGGGTTGGCACTTGGGTGCCAAATAATATTTTTTATTTCAAAATTTAATTTGGCAATAATAATAATAATTTGTTAAAAAATTGAAATAAATATAGGAAGCTTCTTTGATAGGTTTTTTGTACCTTCAACCTATACCATAATGCGATTTTTTGCAACATTTCCTACACTATCTTTTTACAAAAATGTCAACACAGAATGTTCCACCAATTATAGGATAGAGAACCTATGTTGTCAATTATGGGATACCCAACACCAATGGACTGGCTTGAAGTAGGAAAGTTTATGGATTTCCACCAATTTTTGTATTTTTCACTCCTTTACAATTTTCTTTAATTTTGACATTTCAAACATATAATTTCTAGAAAATCTGACATTTACAAAAAAAATTTAATTAAATTATAGTTGAACCTGAAAGGTTACTATTGTATTGTACAAACTGAGAGAAAACACAACATTTTTGATCTATTGCAAAAATGAGAAAGCTCAATTCATGTCATTTTGGGATGAGTGGGAAGGCTTGTGGTGCTGCACAACCACTAAGAAGGTTTAGCAACAAACCATAGCTAAAGGAAGGGCAAGAACTATGCAACACAAGGAACCACCCAACATCAGGATCATCGACAATTCTTGCTCTCTAATAGCAGAGAAGATGCCAATTATTCTTACTGATATCTGTGGAAACTAGTAGTAGATGTGTGTCGTATACCTCTCCTAACCTTTCCTTCTAGAACATTTTCATTTACCATTCTACCCCATTGCCCTGATGCATTGCAGGTGTGTTTCAGGGCTTGATATATGTATATATCCTAGGACTGAACTTGTGACAATTGAATTATCATTAGAGTCTATGAATGGATTATGGACACAACCTTGTATAACCACGCCCAAAATCTTCCCTCTAAAGTCTGAAAAACTTGGAACTAATATCGGAACCTGGTTGCAGTCAATAGGAACCCTGCAGTTGACCATGTTACAGAACTGCGACACTCACACCATTCTGTGAGAATTTCACAGGCGATTCTCTGGCCAGAGTGTACCAGCACCCACCAATGCACCATGAACTGGATGCCCATTATGGCTCAGTTGTGGATCACCCGCAACTGAGTTAATATCTGGTTTCACCTTGGCAATAAGAAGTATGTCATATATATAGGTAGATACGTAGGAAAATAGGTGACTGCAAGTTAAGTAGATTGTTTATATGTAGGTAAGGGTTGTATTTGCTACCTAGCTACTAACAAGTAGGTAGCTAAAGAAAGCAACTGAGTTAGCCACCATGGTTAACCAGGGAACTGGAACCCAACAGAAAACTGTTTCCTGACCACTTACCATCCATCCTTCATGGTCCACTGGTGGGTACTGGTTTAGGCATAAAAGGCTAGGATTCCACTGCTTCATCCTTGCGTTGCTGAATGTAGGACCCTCCTTCCCACTGGTCATTATGTGCCTAGATAGGTAATACCATCACCTGTGTGCAGACAGTGAAATTTCCCTCTCAGCCTAACTTAATCCAAAACACAAGTATCTAATTCCACAGATGCAATTGAGAATGATACTGTGTATCTCATGAGCATCAGTATAAACATAAATCAAGCAGACAAAAATATGCATCCTCCAAGATTAGATGGACCAGATCGGTAATTTGTGTGATTCTCAACAAGCATATTTTAATCTTATTTACTGTGTACAACTCCAACCTGTTGATGGCCTTCAAGCCAACATATCTTGCACTAGAGACAATGAGTCAGTGGATACCTGTCATCAGGAATACACTATCATGTTGCTTTCATCAACGACCTCAATTTGTGACAAATATCAAGAAACTCGGGTCGTTGCTCAGGCTCCTGATGCCAACATCTCGTTATCAGATCTGCCACATCATCACTTACATATTTGGG
>Ga0116231_10004996_pt1 | contig 26496 bp, 26 predicted proteins | sample S1TSphgellanicum_2_FD_89695 | JGI IMG/M metagenome (GOLD analysis project Ga0116231, IMG submission 89695) | Host-associated microbial communities from peat moss isolated from Minnesota, USA - S1T2_Fd - Sphagnum magellanicum MG | ecosystem: Host-associated > Plants > Peat moss > Unclassified... | reverse complement strand
TGCCACTTTTTGACACTCTTGTGCATGAATTAAAATAGGATTTTCCACCTGTCTTTCTCCCCCTCACTTCTGTCTCTTTACTTTACACGCAATTCAGTTTCACTCAACTCTCCAGTGATAGAACCTTGATTTCTCCCCGTTTATGCTCAACAATTGAAATCTATTAAGCATAAATAGGGAGATTTTTCAAATCCTTTGTCTCACAAGGCTTTCAGAATTTATATCCACATTTTCTTGACTTGTGTGTACACCGTAGGTCTATATTGCGGTTTTGCCAATAACGCCTCTCAATTTCTAATTTTTCCAAATTGCACTGTGATTGTAGATCCTTTGCATATTTGATAGTTCGCGCTTGGTCAACTGGATTGAGTAAGTTGTTGTGCGGTCATCACAATTGACTCTTTGGTGCGAGGGTCTGTTGGATGTAAAATACCTAACTGCTCGGCAATCTCCAGCGTTTCGGTAATAGGCAAAAGAGGATATTGTTCACGAATGTCAGAGACAATATTAGACCATTCAAGAACGTAGAAATATTCAGTCTCCAGTTTACTTAGCAGATGATGGACTCTCCCAGTTTTCCAACCCTTTATTCGACTAGCCAAGCCAGTTGATGCAATGTCTTGAATATGCAACCAAGGGTTGTAGTTTACTCCTTTACCTTCACTTCGTTTACAATTACAGTTGACACCACATATAATTTATTCGACCGTAACAGATTTTGCTAAATTCCTGGGCTGGTCCACGTCTAATCCACGACGCGCTGCGATATGATAGGCTAATAATTGCAAAGGAATCACTGTCAGAATAGGGGAAAGTATCTCTTCTACAACAGGAACAGGGATAATATCATTGAAAATTTCCGATGCTTCCCCATCATTCACAGAAGTCACCCCAATTAATCGAGAATCACGCGCTTTCGCTTCTTGGGCGTTGGAAATTACTTTTTCATACACACCACCAGGAAAGGCGATCGCGACTACGGGAACTTTCGTATCTAATAAAGCGATCGGTCCGTGTTTCATTTCCCCAGCCGGATATCCTTCAGCGTGAATATAACTGATTTCCTTTAACTTCAACGCACCCTCCAAAGCGATGGGGAAATTAATTCCCCGACCCAAAAAGATAAAATCTTTGGTTTCAGCAAAATCATGGACTAAACGCTCAATATGGCGTTCCTGAATTTCCAAAATTGCTTCCATCTCGTTGGGTAATTTGCGCAAGCCAAGAATAATTTCCTCTAATCTCTCTAGACTAATCGCTTGACGAGCATAAGCTAAATCTAACGCCAAAGCATAAAACGCCATCAATTGAGCCACAAATGTCTTTGTTGCTGCTACCCCAATTTCAATTCCCCCATGGGTATTAATAATATTAGTCACCATATGACCCAAGGAACTTTCTGGTCGGTTGGTAATCCCCAAAAGTCTAGCTTGATATTTGGACTCTTTCCCTTGACGACGTTCTTTTTCCATCCCTAAAGCTGCTAAGGTATCAGCCGTTTCTCCTGATTGCGTCACGCCAATGGTGAGGGTATTAGCTGTGATTGGTGATGGCGAATAGCGAAATTCAGAAGCATATTGTACTTGAGTAGGTATACCTGCTAATTGTTCTAGCAAGTATTTACCTACTAGAGCAGCGTGCCAACTAGTACCACAAGCTACGATTTGAATCTGGTCTAAATCTACATGGATTTTCTCATCTAACCCCAGGGTAATCAGCGATTTATCGCTAATTTGGGCATTACTCGTACCAGGAAAATAGGCTTCTAAACAGGCTCTGACTACACCTGGTTGCTCATATATCTCTTTGAGCATAAAGTGCTTAAATCCCTGTTTCTCTACCATAATGGGATTCCAATTTAAGGTACGCGGATGTTTAGTTAATCGCTGTCCACTAAAATTGTAAACTTCCACTCCTAAAGGTGTTAACCGGGCTATTTCGCCATTTTCTAACGGTAATACAGCACGGGTATAGGGAACGATCGCTGGTGTATCCGAAGCGCAGAAAAATTCCCCTTGACCAAAACCAATCACCAAAGGAGCTTGTTGACGTATCACGATTAATTCATCTGGATAGTCAGCTGAAATTACAGCGATCGCAAATGCTCCTGACAATTTTGTCACAGCTTGCAAAACCGCATCTAAAAAAACCGAAGAGGAAGGATTAGGAGTAATAGAATCTTTTAAACAAGAGGATAAACACTCAGCAATCAGATGGGGAATCACCTCTGTATCCGTTTGGGAACGAAATTCACATCCTTGCTGTTTCAGGTGTTCGCGTAACTCACGATAATTTTCAATAATCCCATTTTGCACCACTGCTACCCGATTAACTGTATCCATGTGCGGATGGGCGTTGTGTTCTTCTGGTTTCCCATGAGTAGCCCAGCGAGTATGACCAATACCAACTTGAGAATAGCTCTCTAATTGCTCTAGTTTAGTGCGCAGGTTATGTAATTTGCCTTTAGCCCTAATACAGTGAACTTCACCTGAGGAAATTGTTGCTACACCCGCAGAGTCATAACCTCTATACTCTAGCTTTTCCAACCCAGCTAATAGAATGTCTGTAGCCCTTTGAGTACCTATATATCCAACAATTCCGCACATTATGTACTACTCCGGTTTCAAAGATGATGAAATCAACTATATTTGATTAGCATAGAAAGCTTATCTTAGCAAATAAAATGCGCAAATAAAAAGGAGCGACTTGCTCCTATACCACTCTTGAGATTTTCAGAAAATAAATTTTGGATAGAATTAAAGCAGATCACAGCCTCCACTCTCAACCCCCACTCAAGTTGGAAAAAGGAAGGGTAGAGTGAGGGCTGTTCCTAACTTTAGTAAGCTAGACCCATGCTGCGAGTAGTTTCAGCACCCAGATAAACTCGAATGCTCAAAAAGTCAGTAGGACAAGCAGTTTCACAACGCTTACAGCCTACACAGTCCTCTGTGCGGGGCGAAGAAGCAACTTGAGCAGCTTTACAGCCATCCCAAGGAACCATCTCTAGTACATCAGTTGGACAAGCGCGGACGCATTGGGTACAGCCAATACAGGTATCGTAGATTTTTACGGTATGAGACATTTGAAAAAGAGGCTCCTTTCGAGTATTCTTTTCTGCGAAAGAATCATAATCAAGGCATAGTTTACAGCAGTGATTGATAGGTTGTAATCAAAAGGCTACATAACTTTAAACAATGTCATAGGCTTATGGGACAATTTTTTCTTTTGTGATCGTCTCAATCATCCTATTCATCAGCTATATCGCCTTTGATTATTCACGCAATTGACTCTCTTGGGAAAGCTAGCCGAACTGTAAAGTTATATAAATCTACAGCTAACTTGATCGTAGCTATTTTATAGTATCCATCGTGGGAAAACTATGCAATGATGATCCTGACTAAAAACCTAGAGAAAATCTAAAAAGTGACTACACTGCGAATCGATTCTCCATGATGCATCAAATCAAAAGCATGATTGATTTTTTCGATAGGCATAACATGGGTAATCAAATCATCTAGATTAATTTTACCATCCATATACCAGTCAACGATCTTAGGTACATCTGTCCGTCCCCTAGCGCCTCCAAAGGCTGACCCTTTCCAAACACGCCCAGTAACTAACTGAAAAGGACGAGTACTGATTTCTTTACCTGCAGGAGCAACTCCAATAATCACGCTTACACCCCAGCCTTTATGACAGCATTCCAAAGCTTGGCGCATGACGTTGACATTACCAATACATTCAAAACTATAGTCAGCCCCACCTTTGGTCAAATCTACCAAATAAGCCACTAAATCTCCCCCCACTTCTTGAGGATTGACAAAATGCGTCATTCCAAATTTTTCAGCTAAAGCACGTTTTTTGGAATTTAAATCTACACCAACAATCATATTTGCGCCTATCATCCGCGCTCCTTGGATGACGTTTAAGCCGATTCCACCCAAACCGAAAACGATCACATTTGCTCCAGCTTCTACCTTAGCAGTATTGATCACAGCACCAATACCAGTTGTCACACCACAGCCAATGTAACAAACCTTATCAAAGGGTGCATCTTGCCGAATCTTGGCAACTGCAATTTCTGGTAATACTGTATAGTTGGCGAAAGTGGAAGTCCCCATATAGTGGTGGATCTTTTCCCCATTTATACTGAATCGGCTAGTTCCATCAGGCATTACGCCTCGTCCTTGTGTAGTCCGAATTGCTTGACAAAGGTTCGTTTTTCTACTCAAACAGTATTCACACTGACGACATTCAGGCGTATACAAGGGAATCACATGGTCTCCTGGTTTGACGCTTGTAACTCCAGCACCTACTTCCATCACCACTCCAGCACCTTCATGTCCTAAAATGGCTGGAAATAGCCCTTCTGGGTCAGCACCAGAGAGGGTATAAGCATCTGTATGACAAATTCCACTGGCCTTAATTTCAACTAGCACTTCTCCCGCTTGGGGAGAGCCAAGTTTTACTGTCTCAATCCTTAATGGCTGACCAGCGCTGTAAGCTAATGCTGCTTTGACTTCCAATTTTTTCTCCTTGTGGGATTTATGTGAGATTTACTATTTTATCGGAATCGCTTGTCAAACCATCCTTACGTATAGTACATTTGTACAATTACAAGAGAAACTCCCCCACCTCACAAGTGGGGCTTTTATATTTTTAGAGTGTATTTTTAGAGTATATTTTTAGAGTATATTTTTAAAGTCAGAATCCCCCTTGATAAATGAGAGTTTATACAGATGAAAGTTGTACTCAAGCAGATCAAGGACCAGTTATGTTAATAGGGGGAATTATCTGCGATCGCCAAACAGCTAAGGAAATACGCCAAGCTATACAGTCACTCAAACAGAGTTTGGGATTATCTCATGATTTTGAGTTTCATTTTACCAAGATGAAACCAGCGCAAGTTGAAACATATAAAAGATTTTGTGATATATTCTGTGAATTTTATGAGCAGAAATGCTCTGATAAACGTGGTATTAAAGAACCAAGAACCTATAGGCGTATTTGCTTTGAGAGCATAGTTATATCACACGCTAAGATCAACCACTCACAATTTAGCGACGGAGATGCTGAATTAGGATTTTTCCGATTTTACTATACCCTCCTAGCTCATGTTCTCAAAAAACACTATTTTCCAGAACAGCCATTTCAGATAATCATTGATGCTATCAGTACCAAAAATCGGCAAGCAGTACCTAATTTACACCAACGACTCAATACTTTTGCTTTACCTAATATTCCAGAACCAGTCGAACTTCTACACCGCCAAGATTCTCAAGCAGAATTACTATTACAAATGTCAGACGTAATTCTGGGTTGTGTGAGTTTTGCTTGGAATAAACTCCCAACTCAGAGTAGTAAGATTATTGATGCGAAACGACAAGTAGTCCAACATTTAGCCAAGAAATTGGCAAAAAACCTTTCAAAACCAACGTATTCAGGTAATAGCTTTAATATCTGGGAGCTAGAAATGCAATAAATTTAGATGAGAACACATTGAACCTAGACTTTTCAGCCGTAGCATCCGCAAAGGACGTTGTTCGGACTCCAATATGCTCTCATCTAATTATGGCTTAATTAAATCCAATATGCAATTGACTTATTCCACAGGTTTTATCTGTAAAAGCAAGCTTTGCAATTTCTCACCTTCCATGACTTCTGTTTCCAAAAGTTGGGTAGCGATCGCCTCCAACAAATCCCGATTTAGGGTGAGAATTTTCAGCGCATCCGTATGAGAAGTTTCCACAATTTCCTTGACTTCACTATCAATCGCTTTAGCTGTATCCTCACTCAACATGCGTCGGGGATTAGAACCTGGATTACCCAGGAACATACCTTGCTGACCCTGTTGATAAGCTAGAGGTCCTAAAATCTTGCTCATCCCATAAGTAGTTACCATGCGTTCAGCTAAATCAGTAGCGCGTTGTAAGTCATTAGCAGCGCCTGTGGTAATACTCCCAAAGATAATTTCCTCCGCCGATCGCCCGCCCAAAAGAGTAGTGATCTGACCGCGCAACTCAGCTTCATTCAGCAGAAAACGGTCTTCAGTGGGTAATTGTAACGTATAACCCAAAGCCGCCATACCACGGGGAATGATCGAAATTTTCTCTACCCGTCCACTTCCGGGCATAGTCGCCCCGACGATCGCATGACCAACTTCATGATAAGCGACAATTTTTTTCTCCGTCTCGTTCATTAGTCTACTCTTTTTCTCCAACCCAGCCACTACCCGTTCAATTGCTTCCGCAAAATCTGCTTGCGCTACGGTTTGTCTCAAGTTACGGGCTGCTAATAAAGCTGCTTCATTCACTAAATTTGCCAAATCAGCACCAGCAAAACCAGGAGTACGAGTAGCAATTACCTTCAGGTCTACATCTGATCCCAATTTTACCTTGAGAGCGTGAATTTTCAGAATCGCTTCCCGACCAGATAAATCAGGACGGTCTACCAGAACTTGGCGGTCAAAACGACCGGGACGCAATAAAGCTGGATCAAGAACTTCTGGACGGTTAGTTGCTGCTAAAACAATCACAGTCGATCCGTCAACTGTAAAGCCATCCATTTCGGTGAGTAACTGATTCAGGGTTTGCTCCCGCTCATCATTACCACCATAAAACCCACCGCTACTGCGAGACTTACCAATAGCATCTAACTCATCAATAAATACAATACAAGGAGCCTGCTTTTTCGCTTGCTCAAATAAATCCCTGACTCTGGAAGAACCGACACCCACAAACAACTCGACGAATTCTGACCCAGAAATGCTAAAAAAGGGAACTCCTGCTTCTCCAGCGACAGCTTTAGCTAAAAGTGTTTTACCTGTACCAGGAGGACCCACTAATAACACGCCTTTAGGAATCCTCGCACCAATGTCAATAAAACGAGCAGGTGTTTTCAGGAAATCGACAATTTCCACTAACTCTGTTTTAGCTTCTTCTACTCCCGCAACATCAGCAAAAGTAATCTTGGCTGATTCACCTTCAACATAAACTTTAGCTTTACTCTTACCAATAGAAAGTACTCCCTGTGGTCCACCACCACCACTGCGGGAGATAAAAAACTGCCAAATAGCTACAAAAATTAATGGCGGGACTACCCAACCAATCAGGGTAGTAAACCAAGTATTGTTAGGTGGAGGAGCAGCAGCAAACTCAACTCCTTTCTCTTCCAGCAGTTTTGGCAATTCTAGGTCAAAAATTGGTGTGGTTGATAATATCGGTCCTGGTTTTTCAGGAGTTCCCGACTTTAGTTGATAGCGAATCTCGTTTTGACCAACAGACACACGACTAACTTGGTCGGATTCTACTTGGTGAATAAACAAACTGTAAGGAACGCCAGCAGTTTGACCACCAAATAAACTTGGTAAAAACAGGTTAGCTAGTAAAAATAGTCCCGATACTGCTAACAATATGTTAGCAATAATTCGAGAACGTGGTGGTTTAGGTTGCTCTTTAATCGCCATGACAATCACCTATGTTTGCTAGTATGAACATTTAAATACGATCTACAGAGTGACAAAATAGTAATTTATACTTTCTCTAGCCAGTCCAAAATCTGAGCTAGCTGGTCTAAGTTAACTAAGCCGTACTGCCAGAGAATCATCGCTAAGAAGTTAGAGTTTTGTTCACAATGTTTTAAGGCTAAAGAAATCGCTTCTAAGGGTATAGCTAAATCCTCAGCTAAAAAATTAACAAGTTGTACTGTCGGTGCCATAAACTTTCATAAACAATTATAACGAAAGTTAAAGTATTTTTTAATGGTTTCCTCACAATTAGGATTTAACGTGAATGTGATTCACTTTATAAATAAAAGCTATATTTACCGTGAATCTTAATTTACTTAATCAAAGTTAACAATTAAATTAATCTTTGTGAATTAACTTCCAGATACGGGTTCCCACACTATATAAGGTTACTTTCTACTACTTCTTTAAAAGGGAATCGGGAACAGTAAAATCCCTATTCCCTCTTAAATGTATTTATATGTTAAATATATGCAATTCGGCTATACAAAACTTTTTCCAGCGATAAAATGTTTTTCGATCAATGCTGGGACTTGTGCAGATAGAATCTGGCTATAGCGAGTTTTATCTGGCATAACTAAATTCGGACCTGATTTACAGTTTTTCATACAGCCAGTGCTTTTAATCATAACTGTATCTGCTAAATTGCGATCGCTTAACTCAGTCTCTAACGCCTTACATAATAATCTACTCCCACGCGCCGCACAATCTGACTTTTGACAGATTAAAATTACTGCTGGATTTTGAGATGGTTTTATTTTCAAGTTATTTGATCCAGCTAATATAACTTGTTCAGCTTTCAGCGTTACGATATTTTTCTTGGGGTGATATCTTTTTGTCCCCATAACTTGTAAACAAGTTCCTAGCGGTAATTGTAAATTGAACGCCGCACGCAAGTGTCTAGCTAACTTAACATAGCATTCACCATCATCGGTAGCCAGGCGAAGACCCTTAAGCTGATAACCATCCTCAAGCACAAAATCCAGTAACCTGCCCTGAAAGCAAAATTCTTCTAATTCTACACTTTTAAACTTACCCATATTTAGCACTCCTAAACTTCCAACTATGGATTAAAACTTTTGGTAGCGACTATGCCAGCATTTTTCCAAAATCGCAACTAGGTCTTGACGAGAAGCTGTATATTGTTGAACCACACTCCACAATTGAATAGCGACTGTAGGATTCGTAATTATCACCTTTAAGGGCTGATTATCTGCACAGCTACAGGGAATATCTAATTCCCGTATACGTTGATAGACTTGCCATCGATCTGACCAATTTACAGCCACAATGTGTGTCATTTCCATATCTTAAACTAGACGATTTGCCGATATTTACCCCAAATGGCAAAAATTTCTTTTTAATTAACTGCCCTTAATTTCTCGCTCCTGAGGATTCTTTAGGAATCTCTCCCGCATATCTAGCCATACAAATGATAATTACTTTCAATAAGATAACAAAAAAAATAAAATTTAGCAATTATCTTTACTAATAATTTTTCTTCAGGTACGCTCGGTGTACAGCTTGAGTAGACTTGACTTCTGAGGGAAAATGTTAATATGTATAGACTAAGCAGTGGAAAACTCTAACTGTTGTCAAACTTAGGAGAATCATGCCTGATACGCAATCTTTACTACACAACTTCGGTCAAGTTTATGACAATTCCGTCCTCCTGGATAGCAGTGTAACCATTCCAGTTGTGGAAGGATTTAATGTCGCATTAGCAAGTTTCCAGGCTTTATATTTGCAATACCAAAAACATCATTTTGTGGTTGAGGGTGCAGAATTTTACTCGCTACATGAATTCTTTCACGAAAGCTATACTGAAGTTCAAGATCATATCCATGAAATTGGCGAACGTCTAAATGGATTAGGTGGTGTACCAGTTGCTAGTTTTAGCAAATTAGCAGAATTATGCTGCTTTGAACCAGAAGCAGAAGGAGTATATTCTTCGCGTCAGATGATTGAAAACGATCTAGTAGCAGAACAAGCAGCGATCAACTTAATTCGTCGTCAAGCTTCTCAGGCTGAGAGTTTGGGCGATCGAGGTACACGATACCTGTACGAGAAAATTCTGTTAAAAACTGAGGAAAGAGCTTATCACTTAGCTCATTTTCTCGCTAAAGATAGCTTGACACTTGGTTTTGTCCAGCTATCTGAGTCGAGGTAATAGGTCAGCAGACCTGATGCCAATAATTAAAATTACAAATTTCTGCAGAGAAGATAATTTACTTCTCTGCTTTTTTCTGTTGGTCAAATCACCACCTCATCAGTGGATAAAGTGTAACTTAAATTTTCCGGGTTGTGATGATATTTACATTGTTACTCCCAAGTATAATGCCTTACTATATAAATGATCTAAGTGATCTTAAAATATTCACAAAAAATTACCTGCTATTTTTCTTGTGTCGCCATATATTTTCAAGGAAATTCTAAAATGTGGATTTGGTATACTGAAACAAATTCTATCCAATGTCAATTACCATCGTTAACAGTTGAGGTGGTAAACATTGGGGGACAGTTAAAGGTAATAGCTGATGGTGCTGTCAACGAGTTCAGAGACTATGCGATCGCTCCCCAAAATCTGGGTGAGCTATTGATATATCTAGACAAGTGGCTGGAAGAGTATGGTCTTAGCGCTGCTGGGATTATCGGGTCTGAATGTCAATATCTGCTCCAGGAAAAACTCGATTGGGTCAGAGATTCAGGGTTAATGTCGGGAAAAATTGGCGGAGAATCTCTTGTTTTCACGATCGCAGCCGGAAATACTCAGAAATTCCTCCCATATAATATCATCGACAATGATTTGACCCCATACCAACAGAAAAATTATCTCCTGATTGACGAAGAGATAATTGAGGGAGTGAATAAATTGGTCAGAGGGGGATTAGATATGCGCCAAAAGTTGAGTAGTCTCCATTTGGTCGTAGCCGCCAAATTACCAGTATCGATTAATGATGATTTACTCAATTCTTGGCTATATTCCGTCCAAAATCTTTGTCCTCAGGGATTTGTGCTCAAAAGTCGCAATTGGGATTTGATTAGTTGTACGCCGGAGCGATTTATTTCTATTACTGATGCCCAGCTGCAAGTGCAAATTATGGCTGGAACTTTCAAAAAAGGGACGGATTTCGACGAGATTAGTTTAATGGATGAACATCAATCCGCCCGCAATGCTCTGCGTTCAACCTTAGAAGGCTTAGTCGGAAAACTGGAGCTGACAGTCAACTGTGAATTGTCTGCATTTGGGGAAATTACACATTTTCATTCAGTATTTGCCAAACCTTACGAGAGCGATCGCTCCATGCTCTGGACGTTGGCTTACCTAACACCTAGTCCCGCGACTGGAACACAAGATAGCAAAATCCAGTCGGCGATTCAACAATTAGAAGGTCAGACCCGGGGTTACTATGGTGGTTGTTTCTTTCTGCGTACTCCCGGTTGTCTCGAAAGCCTAGTCTCTATCCGCTCTATTTTCAAGCTAAAAAATAGCCCAGTCGGAGAGATGATTGTGGGAGCAGGGTTAAAAAAGGGGTCAACTTTGAGTAGTGAATCAGCTGAAATCATCTCAAAAGCGACTAATTGTGCCAATTTACTAGGTATTAAATTAATTAAATTAGATAAGGAATTATGAACCCATTGCAGAAGAGGAGTCTGGGAAGTACTGGTCTGGAGGTTACCAGTTTAGGATTGGGATGTACTTCTTTGGGCGGATTATACACAGATATGTCAGTAGAACAGGCGGTGGAAGTGGTAGACCACAGTCTGGCTTTGGGATTAAACCTATTCGACACAGCACCTTTCTACGGTTCTGGAAAAAGCGAGGAGCGTCTGGGTAAGGCGTTAAAAAAAATCCCGCGTGAGGATTTTATCCTGGCTACCAAGGTAGGTCGTACCCTGGTACCAACTTTAGGAGACGACCGGGGGAAGAAAATTTTCGTCAATCCGTTGCCTTACCAACCAGTCTTTGATTTCAGCTATGACGGTATTATGCGCTCATTTACAGATAGCCTCACCCGGTTGCAGACCGACCGGATTGATATTTTGCATATTCACGATCCTGATGACCATTACCAACAAGCTATTGAGTCGGCATATCCGGTCTTGGATGCATTACGTAGCCAAGGTGTCATCCGAGCCGTTAGTGTCGGTATGAAACAGTGGGAAATGCTGGTCAAATTCGCCCATGAAGGTGATTTTGACTGCTTTTTGCTCGCTGGTCGTTATACTCTCCTCGACCAAAGTGCGATGCTAGAACTCTTTCCTTTATGTATTAAGAAAAACATTAGTATTATTTTGGGGGGGACTTATAATAGCGGTATTCTGGCTACAGGAGCACATCCAGGTGCTAAGTATGACTATAACGATGCATCAGTGGAAATGCTCCAAAGAGTCCGTCAGATCGAATTGGTATGCGATCGCCATCAAGTTTCCTTAAAAGCAGCAGCCTGTCAATTCGCTTTGGCTCACCCAGCAGTTACGGCTATTATACCCGGCTCTGCAACATTAAAACAAGTACAGGAGAATTTTAACCTATTACAGCAGGAAATTCCTGACGACTTCTGGACAGAGTTACAGATTACAGGGTTAATTCATCCAGAAGCACCGGTACCAAAATCAGCAGCAATTACATTTGGAGGATGAAAATGAGTAAACTTAGTTCAGGTTGTCGTTCCTATCAATTACCAGGAAAAGAATGTTTGCAACACAACCGAGTTGAGTGGTCAGTTATACCTAAAAGAGCCGCACTGTTAATTCATGACATGCAAAAGTATTACCTGCGACCCCTAATCAATGTAGGTGAAGACCCAGCCAGAGATTTAATCGAGAATATTAAGGTAGTTAAAGAAGCTTGCGTTGCGACTCATATACCTGTAATTTATACTATTTGTCATCCCTGTGAGCATGTTGAGCAACGTGGTTTACTGAATGATTTTTGGGGAGGTGGGATGAGTAATTTAGTCGAAGATGTCACCATTATGGATGAGATTTCACCAGTCGATGGTCGCGACCATGTATTAGTCAAGCACAAATACAGTGCGTTTTACAAGAGCAATTTGGCAGATACTTTAAAGCATTTACAGAGAGACCAGCTGATTATCACTGGTGTTTATAGCCATATCGGCTGCATGGCTACTGCACTTGACGCTTTGATGAGAGATATCCAAGTTTTCTTTATTGGGGATGCAGTGGGAGATTTTTCCCTGGATTTTCATCTGTCGGCGATCGCTACTGTCGGTAATTGTTGTGGACAAATTTACTTAACCCAAATGCTGAAAGAGTCTCTTTTAAGCACTATAAACGATCTAGGATAGGTCTTTAAAAACCTATCCCGACCAGTGGCAAATTTTAGCCTCTAGACTGGGAAAATGAACGAGCCGGGTCCAGGAATAAGGCTACCGTCAAGTACACAAGTCTTTTCACGAAACTTAAGCTTCATATTGTCTCTGACGATCACATCTAAGTAACGTCCTGCATTAAAGACATGTAGTGTACTCTCAGAAAAACTTTCAAAGATGACAAAATTGGCTTGTGCGTGAATTACATCGTCTGAGTTTTTGTCAACCAGGATATTAGAGACCATATGGCGAAAGAAACGTGGCTTGTAGAAGAGATTTCCCTTGATCGCATCAACCCGATCAATAACCATTCCTTTTCCCTCACAGAGCATCAATGCTAGAGGAAGATTTCTGGCGTAGTTCTCCCGTGTCACCACCTTATAAGTGCAATTATCGGTAAAGAAATCTGGCCAGTAGGCAATTTCATCGTCTAGGGCCCTAGTGTAACCGTAATATAGAGTTTCTAGCTCCTCCTGGGAAACTTTGCTCTCAATCACTGTCATCACTACATCTCCATGGCTTGGCGATAGTATTTATAAAAACCTCGGATTGCTCCATCACTGAGCATGTGGTTGGCACTCTCGCATCCATAACCACCCATCTGGAAAAGAATATCACTGTTATCTTGCGACTGCGTGCGTCTTTTCAAGCTTTGGATAACTTCACTGTCTTCCATGGAGACGTAGCCAGCCGGACCCATCAAGTTGGCTTGCAATAGTCGTCTTTGTGTCATTTCGGGAGTATCGTCAGCATATCCAAAGAAAGTCCAGATCAATTCAAAAGATTCTGGACTGCGAGTCACTATTTGTCGAGTCGCCAGCGTATTTAATTGCTGTTGGATGATTAAGTTGGGATAGATAGTCTGAATTACAGCCGTTGCCGGTCCGGAAAATTCATGTACACTATCCAATAGCTGTGGACCATGTAATTTCAAATTTTCCCTGAACGACTTAGCCTCAATAGCTGCGTCTGATTTGGTTGCTTCGCCTCTGTTGTTAATCAAGCAAGCATGGCGTCCAGTATCGTCTACGACTACCGATGCATGTTGTTGATCGGCTCGTACCAGGTTAAATGTGACGAAAAATACGTGTAATGTCGTGGCGTGATACGGGTCTTTAACATTTTCAAAGATCAGTTTCCAGTTATTGGTGAGAATCTGTCTTGTGTAGCCAAGGACGCGCAATTCTCGACCGTTGAAAACACGGTCAAAATAGGGAATCATTGAGGAACCCAAATAATCTTCCAGTGGTTCAATGTCCTGGTCGAAAGAAGCGAAGATCACTCCATTGCGTTCTGCGACCTTGAGTTTATACAGGGAATGCTCTTTGATCTCGAAATCTTCAGGCATTCCACCCTGACCTTTGTAACCTTTGAAAAATGTCACACCCCGTAGATTACCCTTAAGGTCAAAAGTCCATTGGTGGTAAGGACACCGAAGTTTATTCGCGTTGCCAAAATCTTTGGTACAGAACTCTACACCACGATGGGTACACTTGTTAGGAAAAACATTGATCATCCCATCTTTATCGCGGGCAACCACGACGGGTCTATCACCAATAGTAGCACGTTTAAAGTCACCAATATTGGGAATTTCTGCTGTTAGACCAACGTAATTCCAAGTGCGACCGCCAAAGACTCTTTCTTGCTCGCGCTGATAGATCCCTGGATCGGTGTAAAAATTAGCCGGAATTTGCCAGTGGAGTGATTCAGAAGAGTTTTCCCGCGACTCAGGTTGAATCACAGGTAATTTATCCATTAGTTTCATGTTCATCTTTCAATACTTAGTGGATGTGACGAAAAAATAAAAGAAAAATATGATGTAAAAATGATAACAAAATAGCAAAGATACCGCAACTAAAACTAAGTAATAAGTTAGTATTTATTCATGTACCTGACTTCCAGACCCCAACTTGTGAATAATGGATCATATTGTCAGGGTAAACACCCTTAAAATGGACAGGATTGATATTCTCGCATTTTAGTAATTCAAGGCAACAAATATGCCCCGCCGTGATGACCTACATTCGATTCTGTTACTGGGTTCTGGTCCGATTGTAATTGGCCAAGCCTGTGAGTTTGACTACTCTGGGACTCAAGCTTGTAAGGCTTTGAGAGAGGAGGGTTATAAAGTAGTGTTGGTTAATTCTAACCCCGCGACAATTATGACTGACCCGGAAACAGCCGATCGCACTTATATCGAACCGCTGACACCGGAAATGGTAGAAAAAGTAATCGCCAAAGAACGCCCTGATGCTTTACTCCCCACAATGGGAGGACAAACGGCGCTAAATATTGCTGTAGCTTTAGCTAAAAATGGGGTTTTGGATAAGTATAACGTGGAGTTGATCGGGGCTAAATTACCAGCTATTGAAAAGGCTGAAGACCGGAAACTATTCAATCAAGCCATGGCTAGGATTGGGGTGAATGTATGTCCTAGTGGGACAGCATCATCTTTAGCAGAATCCAAGGTGATTGCTAGCCAAATAGGAACTTATCCCCTAATTATTCGTCCCGCTTTCACTATGGGGGGAACGGGTGGTGGAATTGCTTATAATCAAGAAGAATTTGAAGAAATGGCCCAAGTGGGGATTGACGCCAGCCCTGTTTCCCAAATTCTGATTGACCAATCTCTGTTGGGGTGGAAAGAATATGAATTAGAAGTGATGCGCGATTTAGCAGATAATGTTGTGATTATCTGTTCTATTGAAAATATTGACCCCATGGGTATTCATACAGGCGATTCTATTACCGTCGCTCCCGCACAAACCCTCACCGATAAAGAATATCAACGGTTACGGGATATGGCGATTAAAATCATTCGGGAAATTGGGGTGGAAACTGGTGGTTCTAATATCCAGTTTGCGGTCAATCCTGTGGATGGAGAGATGGTGGTGATTGAAATGAATCCCCGCGTATCTCGGAGTTCGGCTTTATCTTCTAAAGCTACAGGTTTCCCGATCGCTAAAATTGCTGCTAAGTTGGCTGTGGGATACACTTTGGATGAATTGCAAAATGATATTACCAAAAAAACTCCCGCTGCTTTTGAACCGACAATTGATTATGTAGTTACTAAGGTTCCCCGGTTCGCTTTTGAGAAATTTCCTGGTTCCGACCCTGTATTGACAACACAAATGAAGTCAGTCGGAGAAGCAATGGCGATCGGACGTACTTTTAACGAATCTTTCCAAAAAGCTTTACGTTCCTTAGAAACTGGTAGAGCCGGTTGGGGTTGCGACCAACTCGAAAAGCTACCCAGTGGTGAACAAATCCGCGCCCAGTTGCGCACACCTAACCCTGACCGGATTTTTGCTGTGCGGAATGCTATGCAGTCTGGTATCAGTATTGCGGAAATTTATGAACTTACAGGGATTGACCCTTGGTTCTTGGATAAAATGCAATCTTTATTGGAAGTAGAAAGATTCTTAAAACGGACTCCCCTCAAGCAATTGACGAAAGCCAATTTTTTTGAAGCCAAACGGGAAGGGTTTAGCGATCGCCAAATTGCCTTTGCGACCAAAACAACAGAAGATGAAGTCCGAGCTACCCGTGAGAATTTAGGCGTGATTCCAGTCTATAAAACTGTAGATACTTGCGCAGCTGAGTTTGAGGCTTTGACTCCCTATTATTATTCTACCTACGAAGAAGAAACAGAAGTATTACCCTCTGATAAACCGAAAGTCCTAATTTTGGGTGGTGGTCCGAACCGGATTGGTCAAGGGATTGAATTCGATTATTGTTGTTGTCACGCAGCTTATGCTCTCCATGGCGCAGGTTACGAAACTATTATGGTTAATTCCAATCCAGAAACAGTTTCCACTGACTACGACACTAGCGATCGCTTGTATTTTGAGCCATTGACCAAAGAAGATGTCCTCAACATCATCGCCACGGAAAAACCTGTGGGGATAATTGTCCAATTTGGGGGACAAACACCATTGAAATTAGCCATTCCTGTGCAGAAATATCTCGACAAACAGCCGCATCCAGAAAACGGTTCCCAAATTTGGGGAACATCTCCCGATTCTATTGATATGGCGGAAAACCGGGAGCGGTTTGAGAAAATTCTCCAAGAGTTGGAAATCACCCAACCAGCTAATGGAATTGCGCGCAGTTATGAAGATGCTCTAATTGTAGCTAAACGGATTGGTTATCCGGTAGTGGTGCGACCTAGCTATGTATTAGGAGGAAGAGCGATGGAAATCGTTTACTCTGACACAGATTTAGAGCGATATATGACTTTTGCAGTCCAAGTAGAGCCAGAACACCCCATATTGATCGATAAGTTTTTGGAAAATGCAATTGAAGTCGATGTGGATGCGATCGCCGACCATACAGGAAGAGTAGTGATTGGTGGTATTATGGAACATATCGAACAAGCAGGGATTCATTCCGGCGATTCTGCTTGTGTCCTACCTTCTATTTCCCTCCCACCAGCAGTATTGAACCAAATTCGCTCCTGGACAATCAAATTAGCCCAGAAACTTTCTGTAGTTGGGTTAATGAATATTCAATTTGCCGTTGTGGGCGGTGGGACATATTCGCCCCAAGTGTATATTTTAGAAGCTAATCCTAGAGCATCGCGGACAGTACCATTTGTTTCCAAGGCGACTGGTATACCCTTAGCCAAGATCGCTTCCTTAATTATGTCAGGTAAAACCTTAGAGGAATTGAACTTTACCACAGAAATTATTCCTTCTCATATCGCTGTTAAAGAAGCTGTACTCCCATTCAATAAATTCCCAGGTACAGATACAATTTTGGGACCAGAAATGCGCTCCACTGGAGAAGTCATGGGTATAGACAGCGATTTTGGTCGGGCTTTTGCTAAAGCATCTATGGGCGCAGGAGAGCATTTACCCCTGCAAGGAACTGTGTTTGTCTCCATGAGCGATCGGGATAAATCTGGCGCAATTAGTGTAGTTAAAGAATTTATCTCCTTGGGTTTTGGTATTGTAGCTACTCAGGGTACACGCCATATCTTGCGCGAGCAAGGACTGGAGGTAGAATTGGTCTTAAAATTGCATGAAGGTCGTCCCCATGTCTTAGATGGGATCAAAAACCAGAAAATCCAACTTATCATCAATACACCTTCCGGGGAAGAAGCTCAAACTGATGCGCGCTTAATTCGGCGTACAGCTTTAGCTTATAAAATTCCCATTATTACGACTCTGGCTGGTGCGAAAGCCACAGTTGCGGCTATCCGATCTTTACAAAATACTGCTTTGGATGTGAAGGCGATTCAAGAATATTGTTGAATTAGGGTGTAGGGTGTAAATTGCGATTAAAATGAGTTTTTTTGAATTGAGGATTTAAAATTACTCATAGCGATCGCTTTCTAACTGGTCAATGATTTTCTGTAAAAGCCAATCATCTGACATACCTGGATGATGTTCTTTATATTGTTCAATCATCCGTTCGGCAATTTCCCTCTGTCCTCCAACTAGACGTAATAAGCGCTGGTGTAGAACTTGATTTTTCTGCTCCTTCGTCTCAGGCGCAGCTATTTGAATTTTTTTCAGGCTATCTAGTACTTGCTGATAATTTTCCCAGTCTTCTTTTTCACAATAAATACTAGCTGCTTTTTGATAATCGGCGATCGCCTGTGGGATTTCTTCTAGAAGCATATAAGCACTAGCGCGACTAGAATAAGCTTGAGGATGGTCAGATTTGATTTGCAGAGATTGACTATAATCTTGAATTGCGCCCAGATAATTCCCTATAGCTTGATAAACATCACCCCGGACAATGTAAACTAAGTTATTACCAGGTTCGAGTTCTAATGCTTGGTTTAAATCATTTAGTGCTCCTTGGTGGTCTCCTAACTGAAGACGAGTTCTTCCCCGGTTACGGTAAACCACTCCCTCGCAGAAATTCATTTTTATGGCTTGATTAAAATCGGCGATCGCACCCAAAAAATTACCTATCTTATACCTGACAACCCCACGACAGCAATAGGCTTGAGCATCTTGTGGATCAACCTGTAATACCCAGTCTAAATCAGATATTGCTTGTTGAGTCTCTCCTAACTCCGCTTTATTTAATAACTGGAGGAAATACTCTCTCGTCGATAGCATGGGAGTGGGAATCGAGGAAACTAGAGTTGGTGCGGTTTTGGGGGGAGATTGTAACTTCTGAATTTTTTCTAGACAAAGACGACATTTTTCTTTATCCTGCTGTTCCAAGTATAATTCAGCCGCTTGTTTAAAACTGGCGATCGCCTCAGGAATATCCCCTTCCTTACGCCGCAATATTCCCCGTAAATCATAAGCAGCAGCATAATGGGGGTTCAACCGAATCGCCTTTTCCACATCTGCTAAAGAACTAGGTAGGTTTTTTAGGGCCAATCTTGCTAGAGCACGACAGTAATATGCTTCTACACAATAAGAGTCTAATCTAATAGCTTCTGTATAGTCAGAAACAGATTGAAGCAAAGAACCTGAATCATAATAAGCCAAACCCCTTTGGACGTATGTAGCGCTAGAGTAAGGATTTACACGAATGGCACTACTAAACTCTTCAATGGCGCTGATATAGTCTTTTTGTCTAGCTTTCTCCAGTCCCCGATTGTAAAATTCCTGATGCATAATGGATACTGCTGACTTTTAATAGATTAAACTGGGAGAAGTAAGCACAAAGACATCTCTAGATCCTACATCTGAATTTTCCGGTTTGATCGGAGTCGTAAAGTGGAAAAATTCATGATCGTTGACTAAAAGTAGTTCTCCTGGTTGTAAGATTTTATTGAGAATAGATTTCTCCTTTTTCGCAGTATACAAATGTGTTTCACCACCTTGAATATTATCTCTAGCGACAGCAAAGATACCAATAAAATCAGTTCCGTCTTGATGGATACCTTCAGGAGCCGGATTTCCTTGACTATTTATGGCGCAAGTAGTTCTAATTTGATGTACTCCAATTTCTGCTTCTGGGTGTAGTTTACAAGAGTCACTAAAGGCTAAAATTAATTTTCTAAAAGCCTCCAATTCTACAAGCGTATCCTCCAATTCAGAAAACTCTCTTTTCATATCACCCGCTAGAGGATTATATTCTTTACTTTGTAAAAGGTATCCATGCGGTAGCCTAATTAAATTATCCTCAGAAATAATAAACCGTGATAGTCTTCTTGAGCGGTATTTTCCCTTAGTATAGGGATCATTTGGTAAATTCCCGAAAGAAGGCTGTAAATTGACAGTATTAATTGAATTAACTTTTCTCAGGCTGAAAAGAAAAGCATATTCTAATTCTGTTACACAAGAAACACTTTGCATAGAAAGTTCCTCCTTGCAGTAGAGATTCTCCCTAGTTTATTTTACATGGGAGACTTACACTAACTATTATATCCGACTTTTAATTTTATGGTTGTAAAGTTAGCTACTAAATGTATAATCTATATAAAAACTTAAATCTAAATTCATGAGAGTCATATTGGATGAATATGGATTGGCTTTATCGTTATCCCCAGTTATATTCGGGAATTTTACTAAAAAGATACAAGCGTTTTTTTGCTGATATTGAATTGGTTTCTGGAGAAACAGTCACTGCACATTGTCCTAATACAGGTCCGATGACTGGAGTTTCAACTATTGGTAGTTTGGTACAACTTTCCCGAAGTGATAACCCTCAGCGGAAATTGGCTTATACCTGGGAGTTGATTCAGGTAAATGACCAAAAACCAACTTGGGTAGGAGTGAATACATCTCTCCCAAATCGGATCGTTAAGTTGGCACTACAGCAGCGACTTTTTCCAGAATTGAACCCCTATAGCCAAATTAAATCGGAAGTAGTTTATGGTCAAGATCAGAAAAGTCGCGTAGATTTCTACTTAACTGGCGATGCTGGACAAAAGCCTATTTATTTAGAAGTGAAAAATACAACTTGGACAGAAGGGAATTTAGCATTATTTCCCGATACAGAAACTACAAGGGGACAAAAGCATTTATTGGAATTAAGGGCTGTTTTACCACAAAATCGGGCTGTAATGCTGTATTTTATCAACCGGGATGATTGCTTTGAGTTTTGTAGTGGCGATCGCGCTGACCCCACATATGGTAAATTGCTACGGTCAGCGATCGCCCAAGGTTTAGAAGTTTTACCCTGTCGCTTTGCTGTTTCCCCAGAAGGTATCCGCTATCTGGGTTTGGCGAAATTAACTCTCCTATAGTTGATGGGTTTCTAAAAACGCATCCACCTCTACACCCGTTGGTTGCGAAGCTATCGCTCCTGGTTTCAAGGTGGTAAGAGCACCAACAGCACTAGCATAAGTCAGAATAAATTTAGCTGTCGATGCATTGCGCAAGTTATGAATTCCAAATTTAGTTAATTGGTGAATAAACCCTGCTAAAAAACCATCTCCCGCACCTGTAGTATCAACAACAGGTATAGAAAACGCAGGTAACTGACCCTCATTTTCTCCCAAACAATAAGTACAACCCTGTTCACCATCCGTTACCAATACACCTTCTAGGGAATTGAGCCGGAAAGTAATTGCACCAGGATCGGTAGTTTCAAATAACCACTGGGCTTCTTCCTTAGTCATCTTAATAAAATCACAGCGATGTAATAGTCCATGAATTTTCTGGCGAGCAGTTTCCGCATCTGTCCAGAACACTGGACGCCAATTCACATCTAGGATAATCTTGAGGCTATACTGTTCAGCTAATTCTAAAGCGCGGAGTATAGCTTTCTCACTTTCAGGATAAGCTAATTCTAAGGTACCTACCACTAAAAAATCCGCAACCGCAAACAACTCAACTGGCAATAGTTCTGCTTTTAGCTGCGTATCTGCGAATTCCCGCGTGTCATAACTACCAAATCCAGCAAAAGAGCGATCGCCTAATTGGTCTCGGATAACATAAACTTGTCTTGTAGGTGCTGTAGGGTGACGTTGTACGCCAGTTATATTCACATTTTCTGTTTGTAAAAGTTGCACCAGAGAGTTTCCTGGGTCATCTTCGCCTATAGCTCCAATAAATGCTGCTGGTGTCCCCAGCTTGACCAAAGCACAAGCTACATTGGCTGGCGCTCCACCTGGGTAAGGAGTCCAAGACTGAACCTCTGCCAACTTTAGCCCTAATTGGTCCGCTAAACAATCAAACAAAACTTCGCCAAGGCACAGAACACGGGGATTACTCATCTATGAATTAGGGTGTAGGGTGTAGGGTGTGGGGTGTGGGGTGTAGGGTCTAAACCCAGATTTTCTCCAAGTTTAGTATAACTGGCAAAAATTCCCAGAAAGTTTCAATAACGGTATTGTTAGGAACATTTGCGACGCTTACCTCCAAAATAATCTTCTAGAATGGGAAGGAGCGATATGAGTACATATACCAAGGGAGGAATAGAAAAGTCATGGCTGCTAGTGAGTCTCAGACCCCCGTTAGTCTGTCAGACAGAGAACTGCAAATTATCGACTTAGTTGCCAATGGCTTAACTAACCAAGAAATTGCAGAAAAGTTAGAAATTAGCAAACGTACAGTTGACAACCACATCAGCAACATTCTCACTAAAACCAAAACCGATAATCGAGTAGCTTTAGTCAGATGGGCATTACAGTGGGGAAAGGTGTGTTTAAATGATGTCAACTGCTGTATTCTCCCTCAGCCTAATAGTTAATCTATTTACGAGTAGATTGCTGTTACGCCTATTCGGTATGCTGAAAAATGAATTTTGAGGTTTACTGATTTTGATCCTCCTCACGCCTTTTTTCAGTGTGAACCTCTACCAAAAGTTCTTTTTTGCATCGTTACATTTACACCAGAATCAGAACTCCTCAGGAGGCGGAACAGGAGTTGCTCCACCGGAGCAGAAAATTCAGCATAGGAATAGGCTAAAAGGGAATGGGGAACAAAGGAACAGTCAAGATAGGAAATACCCCATAATCAAAGTATTCCCAGATATTTCCCAATATTCCTGTTCCTGATTCCCTATTCCATTTCCATGTAAAAATAATGACTTAAAATAATGATTTATATATTTCAGTGGAGAGTTGCTAATTGTCAGCGCTACATTTAAAAGAAATTCATTTTACTTGATCAATGAATAATTCTGCTAGCTTTTGGGGTAACTCCTCCCCATTTAATTTTTTTAACTTTGATTTGGACGCACCATCCCCCACTCAGGATGTGGAATTATTGCAGCATTTAGCTTTTATTCCAGGATTAAAAGAAATTTTGACTATACGTCAAGTTCATGCGCTAGAACATGCTACAGTTTGGCTTTTGAGCGAAACCAACAATATTTCCCCGAACCGCGTCCAAGTAGATGATGAACTATTAAGCGGATTTTCAACTGAGAAAGGATTTTACCTTTATGGAGAAGTGAATATCAGTGATTTACGCCGTGCTGTTACACTAGCTAAATACCGTCTAGTCAATGGAGAATGGGATTTAGCCGTTCATCCCCGATGTGGAACAAATTTATCTGTAGCAATGCTACTCACAGCTGGACTAGTCGCCACTGTACCTTTACTACTACCCTTTCGACCAATTGAACAACTTATCGGTTTCGGTTTAGCTGCGACAACAGCTGCGGAACTAGCACCAGAAGTTGGTTCAATAGCTCAACGTTACCTGACGACATCTGTCCCTTTCAATCTGGAAATTGGGAATATCACCAATATTACAGATCCTTGGGGAAACAAGGCGCATTTTGTGGGTATATGTTGGCAAGAATAAACTAAATTACCTGGAAATTATCTTTTAAAAACTTATTGCATGAGAAAACTTTACTTCCTTGTCCCTGGGACAGATAAAAAATTCGCTTGTGGTGGTTTATGGGCAGAGTTAAAAACATTAAATTTAGCCCAACAAGTATGTAGCGCTGATGTTGTAACTTATCGCCAACGAGAAAAAGACAAACTTTTTCTGGATGACTTGTTATTAGACCAAAACTTAGACGATATAATCTTTGTCATCTCTTGGGGATTTGATATTAGTCAACTTGCCATCAAGCTAAAAAAACATCATGTTGTTTATCATGCTCACAGTTCTGGTTATAAATTTAATCTCCCATCTAGGATTCCCATTATCACTGTCAGCAGAAATACTATGGGATATTGGGGACAAAAATCGCCCAATTCCCTGATTTACTATTTACCTAATCAAATTTCTGATGAGTTTATCAATTTACATTTAACTAGAGATATTGATGTTTTAGTCCAAACTAGAAAATCTTCTGAATATTTACTTAAGCAGCTAATTCCTCTTTTACAACAACAATGTAAAGTTTCTGTTGTTGATTATTACACAGAAGATTTACCTAAACTATTCAACCAGACGAAAATTTATCTTTATGATTCGGCTGAATACTGGGCGCAACAGAGAGTAAGCGAAGGTTTTGGTTTACAACCAATGGAAGCACTGGCTTGTGGATGTCAAGTTTTTTCCAGTATCAATGGTGGACTTTCTGATTATTTAGACCCTGGATTTAATTGTTATAAAATTGCTGGTTATTCTCAAGAGTACGATGCGCAAAGAATTCTCAAGGCGCTTAAATCACAAGCACCTCTGACTTTATCTCCTGAAATTTTGCATGAATATCGGTCTGAAAATATTATTCAGCGTTTTGCCGTTATTTTAGCGGAAATTAATGATTTCTTTGACCATAAGCCAATTAGTTCATCTATAATTAAGCCTTTAACTAGGTTACGATTAGCAAAGTTGTTCACACAGAAAGTTTTCCATAAGCTGAAAAAGAAATATCTCGGATGAATTGGCGACTATTAAAGATCCTTTGTTCGACCTGACGGATGTAGCATTAATCACCCGAATCATTTTTGCATTCGTAGAATTAGCATTATCGCCAGTGTTTAGAAGAAAGTGGTCAAAGGTTTTCAGTTGGAAGAGTTGGGCGAAACTCTTTCAGAGTATTAGCTAAAGCAATATTTCGCAAAATAAGTTTTAGCTGCTCTAAATTAGAAATTTGGGAAATCCGGGACATTAATTCTAATCCTTGAGTACCAAATTTGGTTTCCAGAAAAGTCTTTCTGAATTTGAATTTCCTGAAGATTTGGGAAAATGCTTAAATATCAAGTTGGTATGTAGCAATGAATTGTTTTTTACATTCCATAGGACTGACGATGAATTGAATCAGAGTATTCGCAATGTACTCAATGATGCATGTATTAACAGAAATGGACTAAACTACTTGATTGAAGATGCTATTAGGCCTTTTATCCAAAACTTAGTTCCAAATTTAATTCACAATTCAATTTCGGCTAGTTCATCAGCTGATAACTACAGATGGTTTGATGTTAGGATTACCCTTCTTGGTGCTGAGTGCGATCGCGAAAGATGGGAGAATTCTGTTGATATTCTGCAAACTTGTGGAACTGTCTATCCATTTGAGAAAATTTGCTTTGTCTGCGATCGCCCTACCAAATTACTTTTTGATGATAATGGTCTTATTCATGCTCTAGGAGAACCAGCGATCGCATATGCTGATGGATTTCAAATCTTCGCCTATCACGGTAAATTGATGTCAGGTCGCTATACTGCTATTCCTCTTTCACAATGGGAGTCCCAGTGGTACGAAGACGAATCCGATAGTCGTTTAAAACAGGCTTTAATTGAGGTATTACCTCCCGATCAATTAAAGAGTGAGTGGTTGCTAGAAGAAGAAAATGCTATTCTCCAGCAAAATCTGCTCAACAAAATTGGCTATACAAGAATTTTAAATGAGTTGAAAATTGTAGATGATTTAAATATCTTATCTCAAGCTTTAAAGAATGGTTCTAGCTCAGGTTTACGGGTAGCATGGGCTATTTTACAAAATCGTACAGAACCAAAAATTCAATCAGTCATTGAAAAATGGCGAGTTACAGGAGGTGGTTTTAGTGAACTCCGAAAAATGATTATGTTGGATTCTCTAGACCGTATTCTGGATTGGTATAAATCCAATGTACCAAACTACATTGATGATTTTCTACCAGGATTGACATATGAACAAATCGCCGACCAAGTGAAAGATTTACCATTCAAGCTACCGCAGGAAGTCTATGACCTTTACCAATGGCGCAATGGTAATACTTCTCAATTAGTAGTTTTTATTTACCATTACTTCTCTCCTCTAGAAGAAGCTTTAGAAATGGATCAAAATGATCCGCCTGACATGGTTGATATTCGCACTGACAGCCTTTATCCTCCTTATCTATTCACAGTATTTGAATTTGAAGGTGAATATTTCGCAATTGAGGTAAGCACAGATCAAACCGAGACGGCTCTTTTATTTCATATAGGCGCAGACGGAGGAGGGGAAACACTTGTTTTTAATAGCTTGACGACTATGATTATGGCGATCGCCCAAAGCTATGAATCAGGAGTTTATAGATATGATCCAGAAAACGAGCGTGTAGATTGGGAAGATGAGGAAAAATCCAGAACAATTCGTCTCAAGTATAATGTTGCAACTACAAAGCAATTTTACACTTGATTTTACACCTGAGATGAGTGAAAGTAATAAGTGGAGCTTAGTAGTGGCTCCCCTCCTGACTCCTGCTATAAACTTTCCCTGTTATCTTCTGGAAGAGTTGGGCGAAACTCTTCCAGAGTATTAGCTAAAGCAATGTTTCGCAAAATAAGTTTTAGCTGCTCCAAATTAGAAATTTGGGAAATCCTGGGCATTAACTCCAACCCTTGA
>Ga0116231_10004995_pt1 | contig 26496 bp, 15 predicted proteins | sample S1TSphgellanicum_2_FD_89695 | JGI IMG/M metagenome (GOLD analysis project Ga0116231, IMG submission 89695) | Host-associated microbial communities from peat moss isolated from Minnesota, USA - S1T2_Fd - Sphagnum magellanicum MG | ecosystem: Host-associated > Plants > Peat moss > Unclassified... | reverse complement strand
GAGACCCTGCAGGATGGCGCGTCGGCGACCTATGGCGCGGACGCAATCGCCGGCGTGGTCAACGTCATCACCAAGAAGACTTACGAAGGCCTCACCGTGAAAGCCGAAGACGGCGTCACCCAAGACGGCGGCGGTGGAGAGGACAACTTCCAGGTCCTGTTCGGCCACGGCGATTTGCACGAGGACGGTTATAACTTCTATGTGGGGGCGGAGTACGAGAACGACGACGCGCTCTATAACAGCCAGCGTGGCTTCCCCTATAATACGGCCGACTTGAGCTCGCTGTGCGGCACGAGCTTGGGAAATCCCAATAGTTACGCCGGTAATGCGGTGGGGTCGCTGACCTGCCGCGGCAACGGCGTTGCAAATGGGCTTCAGTATAACGGCGGCTTCTTGGGCGTCGGCACGACGAATGTGCCCGTGGTTGCGCCCTACCTGAACGGACAGCTGAACGGAAACTACCAGTTGTTGAACCCAGCGGCGGGCTGCGGTTCCTTGAAGCCGATAACCCTCACGGCCGCCAATATCGCCGCGGGCGGCGGCAATGCCGTTGGCGTCGTTCCAGGCACAACTCTGTGCCAGCAAGACAACACAAATCTGTACGGTATGATCGCGCCAGAAGACACGCGCGAGAGCATTTCTATTCGCGGCACCAAGGAGCTGCCGGGCGGCGCCGAATTCTATTTCACGGGCACCTATTACCGGAACGACGTGCTCTCTCGCGGTGGACCACAGAATATCCAGCAATCGGCCAACCCGGGGCCCAGCGGGCTGTCTCAGAACACTCAGTTCATTCAGCTCCCCGTCTATGTCTGTCCCACCGGAGTCGGCTGCAACGCCAGCAATGGGACGCTCAACCCCAACAACCCATTTGCGGCGCAGGGCGAGACCGCTCAGATCCAATATAGCTTCGGTACGATTCCAGTCTCCACCGAGCAGCTCTCACAAACCTACCGTTTCGCCTCAGGCGTTCATGGTAAATTTAACCTGTGGGGCGACTGGAACTATACGGTCGATGTTACGGCAGCGCAGACCGATTTGGAGCAAATATTTAGAGGTTATATCTATGGCTCTGCGCTCTTGAACGAGATTGCGACGGGCGCCTACAACTTTGTTAATCCGACAGAGAACAGCAAGGCGGTCTTGAACGCCCTGACCCCGACAGACACGCAAAACGCGACGTCTCAGTTGGGTATGATCAAAACCACCCTCACGCGGGATATCTACCAACTGCCGGGCGGCCCGCTGCAGTTCGGCCTTATCGGCGAAGCCCGCTATGAGTCGATCGACGACCCAAGCGCGAATTCCGACATCAATGGGGTCGATAATCGCTATCTGAGCATCAACGCTTTCGGGACGGTCGGTCAGCGGTCGAGCCAGGCGGTTGCGTTCGAATTCGATGCGCCGATCTTGAAGCAACTCGATGTGGATATCGCGGGCCGGTACGATCAGTACTCCACGGGCGAGCAGGGCTTTTCGCCCAAGCTTGGCGTCCGGTATCAGCCGATCAAGCAGATCACGTTCAGAAGCACCCTATCGCAAGGCTTCCGCGCGCCGAGCTTGACGGAACTCTATTCGCTACCGACCACGGGCTTCGTCACGGCGAACGTTCCGGCGGCCTATCAAGCTGCGTTCAATGCGGCGCACAACAGCGACGGCTATGGGCAAAACTATAGCCTCGGCGTCACAACCGAAGGCACCGCCGGCCTGAAGGCGGAAAGATCGGACAACTTCACGGTTGGCTTCGTGATTGAGCCGGACAGCCATTTCAGCGTGTCGATGGATTATTACTACATCCGAATCAAGGACGTTATCGAGCCCGCAAACGATACGACCGCGATCAACGATTATTACGCGGGCCTGCCTCTGCCGGCTGGCTTCAAGATCACCCCTGCCGGGGTCGATCCAAACTATCCGACGGCCCAGCCGACGATCGGGTATCTTATCGAAGGCTATCAAAACGCGTCTGCTCAGGTTTCGACCGGCTATGACTTTGGCGCGACGGCCCACTACCGACTCCCCTATGGCGTGAACTACACCAGCACCTTTAGCGGCACCTACGTCTTGCGCCTGGAGACCCTGTATCCCGGCCAATCGGAAAGCTTCGCTGGCACCATCGGCCCATACTTTGACGTGTCAGCGTCGGGCACGCCCAAGTTCCGCGCGAACTGGGAGAACACGTTGAGCTACGGCCCCTTGACCGTAGGCGCGACGATCAACTTCACCCAGGGCTATGACCTGGAAGCCGAGGATTATGGGGATACGGCCGGCCTGTGTGTCCAAAACGGGGCCTCAGCCAGCAGCATCAACGCCGTATATCAAGACGGCGTAACGCCGGTACGTTGTAAGGTCGCCGCGTTCTGGGATACGGACACCTACACCACCTATAAGATCACGCCACATATTCAGCTCTTCCTGAATGTGCTCAACGTGTTCAACACGCAGGCGCCCTACGATCCCACCACCTATGGCGGTTACAACTATAACCCCGCCTGGGCCAACGCCGGTATTTATGGCCGCACGTTCAAGTTCGGAGCGAAGGCCGTCTTCTAAGCTGGCCTTTGGAGCAGAGCTCCCAGGTATTGCGCGTACCATCCGCTGGCGGGTCTCAGGCGACCCGCCAGCGTTTTTTTGACTCGAGGCATCTGAAGAATGAGCCGATTGGCTCCGCCTTCCCATCGGCGCGGCCGTTCTCTTCACGTTCGGGGGCTGAGAGGCTTGTGTTCGGCCGTCTATTCCGTAGCGCCTTGGCGCGCGATAATGTCAATATTGTAATCAGAATTCCATAAATCGCAATATTTTGCCCATAAATTGCAAAACAGTTCATTCGCGCAATAAAATATCTAGCTGCGTGCGAAGCGGGCTCAGCATAGACTGAATATTGCATTTTCCTACGCAATATCGCGCGACATACATAATATGTCGTAACGGCAAAATCGCGTAGATACCGTAATAATATGGCCGATACCTGCGACTTTGATCGTGGGTAGACTCATCGGCGCCCAAAATATGATCGCGCCATGTCTGACCTGTGACCGATATACGACATGGCGACCTCAAAGATGGCGCGATTGCGTTCGCTCGATTGACCCGCCGAGAGCGCCTCTCCTACGATCAATCCATACCAGGCGATTGGGCCTGATCAAAATATAGGCATAATTTGTGACCCGAAGGGGTCTTGCCTAGTAAAACGGGGGTTTTAAGTGGCGATGCGCAAGACGATCCGACAGCGGCTTTTCACGTCCACAATGATCTTCGGCGCCGCGGCGCTAACGCTCGCGTCAGGCGGCTACGCGGCCGCCCAAGCGCCGGCGGCGACGACTACGGACGCCGCCACGCCTGCCCCGGCCACCCCGGCGGTGGAGGAAGTGGTCGTAACAGGGTCGCGCATTCGGACGCCCAACCAGACGTCCGACGCGCCCGTCACCTCGGTCAGCTCAGCCGAACTCAAGCTGGAAGGCGCGACTACGATCGAGAACGTGCTGAACAGCTTGCCCCAAGTGGTCGGCGGCCAGAATCTCGGTCAGTCGATCGACTCGACGGGTACGGCGACGGTCAACCTGCGGGGCTTAGGCGCGAACCGCACCCTGGTCCTCGTTGACGGACGTCGTCTTCAGCCCGGCGACCCGACCGTTCCTTATGCCGACCTGAACAACATCCCGGCCGCCCTTGTCGAGCGCGTCGATGTTCTGACGGGCGGCGCCTCGGCCGTTTACGGCGCGGACGCCGTCGCCGGCGTCGTCAACTTCATCATGAAGAAGGATTTCCAGGGCGTCGAATTGGACGCCCAGGCCAGCGCCAACCAGGACAGCGCCCATAACAAGTCGGTCGATGCGCTTCTTGTCGGGAGCAACACGCCCGTTCCGGGCGATCAGTTCGATGGCGAGCAATACACCGCCTCCATCATCATGGGCGTCTCCGCGCCGGACTCTAAGGGCAACATCACCGCCTACGGCACCTACTTCCACTCTGACCCTGTCACGCAGAACACCCGCGACTATTCCGCCTGCGCATTGGGTAGCACCTACTCGACCGTCTCTACCGTCTACAACCAACACTTCTGCGTCGGTTCTTCGAACAGCGCCTATGGACGTTTCCAGGCCTTGTCCGCCGCTGGCGGAAATACGGTGACCCCCGGCACCACTGCCGAGATACATGACAATCCCAATGGCACGCCGACCTTTGTCAGCTCAAGCGTTCCGGGCTATAACTTCGACACCGCAAGCTATATTCAGCGGGAAGATGACCGATATAACTTCGGCTACTTCGCTCACTATCAGATCGATCCGAAGGTTGAGCTGTATTCGGACTTCATGTTCTCGGAAGACAACACCGTTGCGCAATATGCGCCCAGCGGCTTTTTCGCCGGCACCGGCGCCATCATCGGTCAGAGCTACTTTAACGTAAACTGTAACAATCCGCTCTTGTCGGCCCAACAGGCTACGGCCCTTTGCGGCACGTCGGCAGGCACGAGCGCCTTATCGCAGGTCCAGATTGGCTATCGGTTCACTTCCGCCGATCGAACAGGCACGTTCAACCACACGTCTTATAAGATAGACATCGGTGCTCGCGGCGATCTAGACAATGTTTGGCATTACGATGGCTATATCCAGTACGGCACCGCCATCTATCAGCAGTATGAAGGAGGGTATGCTTCGGCTGCTCGCCTTCAAAATGCGCTTGAGGTCAATCCGAACGGTACCTGCTATGTCGGCGGCGCCTGCGTGCCGATCAATATCTTCACCGGTTTGAGCTCCAGCATCTCTAAGGCCGCTCTAGACTATGTTCTGGTTCCCGGTATCGAATCCGGTGACACCGTAGAGCAGATCGCCAGCGCCAGTTTGGATGGCGATCTTGGCAAGTACGGGATCAAGAGTCCGTTCGCCTCCGATGGCGTGGGCTTGGCGCTCGGCACCGAATACCGTCGCGAAAACCTGTTATTCCAGACCGACGCTGAGGAATCATCGGGCGATCTATCGGGCGGCAGCCAGGTCATCGGCGACTCGGGAACCTATCAGGTCTACGAGCTGTTCGGCGAGGCGCGGGTTCCGCTGGCTCAGAATCTGCCCTTCATCAAGTCGATCAACTTCAACCCCGGTTATCGTTTCTCGGACTATACCTCGGTCGGCATCACCAACACCTATAAGTTGGACTTCGATTATTCTCCTTCGAAGGACCTGATGCTTCGCTATAGCTACAACGTGGCTGTGCGCGCGCCCAATATCGACGAACTCTATGCGGCTCAAAGCGAAGGCCTGTTTAGCGGACAAGATCCCTGCGCGGGAACGAATCCGTCGGCAAGCCTTGCAGCCTGCGAGCGCACAGGCGTGACGGCGGCGGAATACGGCACCGGCACGCTTAGCCAGTGCCCGGCGGCTCAGTGCTCGACCCTCGCTGGCGGCAACCCCGACCTGAAGGCGGAAACGGCCTACACCTATACCTACGGCTTTGTCGCCACGCCCCACTGGATCCCGCGCCTGGTGTTCTCGGTGGATTATTACAATATCCGGATCAACAACGTCGTTGAGGCCGGTCTGGGCGACGCGAACTCTGAATTGTCGGGTTGCCTCGCGTCCGGCGTGTCGTCGTTGTGCGATCTCATTCATCGCGACCCGGCGACGGGCGAACTGTTCGGGTCGGGCTACGTCGTCACCACCAACGTCAACGATGGCTTCATCCAGACGAAGGGCGTGGATTTCAACGTTGCCTACTCCTATCCCTTGCCCAAGTTCGGGCGCCTGAACTTTGACTTCAACGGCACCTATACTGGCCACTACGTAACCGAGGCCTATCAGGGCTCCGGCACCTACGATTGCGCCGGTCTGTTCGGGGCGGTCTGCGGTGTTCCCGATCCCCATTGGCGGAGCAAGGCGCGCGTGACATGGACGACGCCTTGGAAGATCACGGCGTCGTTGCAGTGGCGCTATGTCGGCGCGACCAAGGTGGATCAGGATGAATCAAATCCGCTGCTCGTGGCCTATGCTGGACTTTCGGACGTGGCTGATAACCATATACCGGACTACAGCTACTTCGATGCGACCGTTCAGTGGAAGGTTAAGGATGGCCTCGTGCTGCGGGCGGGCTGTAACAACCTGCTCGATAAGGAGCCGCCCTTCGGTGACGAAAATAACCTAGGCGTCTATGGCCAGGGCAACGGCAACACGTTCCCGCAGCTATACGACACCCTCGGCCGCAACCTGTTCATCGGGGCGACCGCCGACTTCTAGCGTTCCTGTTTACGGATTTGATATTGCTTATCGGGGCGGTCCGCATGTCGGGCCGCCCCTTTTTAATGGGCGCGCCCCAGTCGGCGCCTGTGTTCAACCGGCAGGTTGCAGGGCGGCGCGCCTTGCGGCAGGTTGGGGCCAAAGGAACCTTATGCGATGACGCGATGCGATGCGGTGGCCGGTTGGGCCTTGGCTTTGAGCATTTCCCTAGCCTTAGCCGCGCCGGCCTTAGCGGCTGAACCGCCGCCTCTGCCGGCTGTGCCGACCTATTCGGACGTCTTGGCTTGCCGCAGCATCGCTGACCCCATGAAGCGCCTGGCCTGTTTCGACAAGACGGTGGGCACGTTGGCGGCGGCCGAGACCTCGGGCGATGTCGTGGTCATCAACCGCGCCAAGGTCGAGGAGGTGAAGCGCCAAGCCTTCGGTCTACCCAATCTCGATGCCTTGAAGGCCTTTGAGATTCACACCAAGGCCAAGCCGATCGAACGGATCGGCTTCGTCATCGCCAACGCCCATCAAAACGCCGAAGGCCGCTGGGTCGTGACCAGCAAAGATGGCCAGGTCTGGGTGCAGATCGACTCTGCGGATGTCTATCCAGAGCCGGCGGCCGGGCGATCCGCCGTGGTCTACAGGGGAATGATCGGCTCGTTCTTTCTGAAGGTCGGGACGGATTCGGCGTTTCGGGTAAAGCGGGAGGAGTAGCGGCGGAGCGCAAGCCTCACCCCTCGCCGTTGTAGCGATCCACCGCCGCCACAACCGCGGCGTAGGCCTTTTGGTCCTCTGGCGTCATGAAGACGTTCCAGATGTCGGCGATCAGGATGACGCGCAGCGCGTCGCTGTCGTTCCAGGCTTCGTGCTGGATGGTGTCGTCGAACACCCAGGCTTTGCCGACCTCCCAAGCGCGTGTCTCGCTGCCCACCCGAAAGCCGCAGCCTGGCGGGACGATCAAGGGCAGATGCACCACCAGCCGGGCGTTGGAGACGCCGTGATGGGCTGGGATCTTGGTCCGGGGGCGCAAGGCCGAGAACATCGCCGACGGTGTGCGCCCTGGTACATCCGGTTGAGGCAGGAGGCTCAGCGCCTCCAGCGTCCTTGGGAAGAGCGTTTTGGCCTCGGGCGTTCGGGCGCCGTTGCGGACGATATGAAGCGCCGACCAGTCGAGCGACCGGTTCAGATCGACCCACTGGTCCAGCGGAACGGTGTCTGGTTGGTCGACATAGGGGGTAAAGAGCTCCGGGCGCTGGCGTTGGGCGGCCTGAAGCTCCTCGGATATCGCGGCGGTGAACCCTTCGAACGCTTCGATCCAGGGAAACAGCGCGCGATCGAAGAACTCCTGACTCGGCAGGCCCGGGAAGAGATATTTGCTGGGCTGGGGCGTGAACAGCTTGGTTCGACCTGTGGTGAAATCGACGAAGCGCGCGACGCTTCGAGGCGGCGCCGCCTCGAAGGCTTTCGCGACGCCGTCATCGATCGCCGCCTCCAAGCCGCGCAGATAGTCTCCGTTCACCTGCTCGGCGCGCTGTAACGCGGCGAGGATGGCGGGATCGGTCGGGGCGTGGGGCCGAAACAGCAAGGCCAAACCATAGGCGCGGCCGGCCTCGACAGCCTTACCGGCCCGGTCGAGCAAAGAGGCGCGCAGAAGGAGCGCGCTGAAATCCCGTGGTTGCAGCTTGAGGGCCTCGTCCACCGCCGCCATGGCGTCGTCGAGGCGCCCGGCCTGGCGGAGCGCCGCGGCGAGATTTAGTCGAAGCGCCAAGCTCTTGGGCTCCAACGCCGTCGCTGCGCGAAGTTTCTCGATGGCCAGCGCCGTATCGCCCGACGCCAGCGCTTGGCGGGCGCTGCGGTTCAACTCCAGCAGCTGGCGGTCGAGGTCGGCGGCGGGCGAGGTGACGGTCATGGGCGCTGCACATTTGCAGCAGATCGGCGGCCCTGTAAACTTGAGCGCCTGTGCGGTAGGGTCTGTTTTGGATTATATGTTTTTGCGTCAATGACTTTTCTCTCGATCTTTTCGAAAAGAAAAGCGCCGGCGGACGAACGTTCATCCGCGCCATCACATCTGTGCCCTGTTCGCCTCCGTTAGAAGAGCCCCATCTTGAAGCCAGAGATCGTCGATATCCACGCCAAGTTGAACGCCGGCGATATCCAAGGGGCAGTGCAGTTGGCGCGGGACGCCTATATCAACGACGTGATGGAGCCGATCGTGCTCGATCTGGTCGCACACCGGCTGGAAGAGCAGGGCGATCTGCATGGCGCAGTCCGACTCTTGATCCAGGCAAGCCAGATCGAGCCCCAGAACGCCAGCTTGCATACCAATATCGGCCATTGCCTGCTGAAGCTGGCCCGCCCCACCCATGCGCTGGAGGCCTTCAACCGCGCCTTGAAGCTCGATCCCAAATCGCCACGCGCCCACCACGGGGCCGGGTTGGCGTTATGGGGGCTGAAGGATATCGACGCTTGCGAACACGCCCAGATACGGGCGTTGAAGCTAGATCCCAACTATCCTGACCCGGTCGGGACGCTCGCCCTGATCGCCTATGAGCGCAAACAGTACGACCGAGCGCAAGCCCTCTGCGAAAAGGCTTTGGCGCTGAACCCCAGCGACGGCACGGCCCTGATCGTCAAAAGCCACCTGCTGTTCGAGCTTGAAGACGTCGACGCCTGCGCCGATCTGTTGAGCGGGGTGCTGCAATCCTCAACCATCGCGCCGTTGCAGCGGGCGTCCTTGACGCGGAAATACGCCGACGCCCTGGATACGCAGCAGCGATACGACGAAGCCTTCGCGGCTTACGCCTCCGCCAATGCGTTGCTGCGCGGCGTTTACGCCGACCTCTACGACGTTCCAGACGTGGAGAACGGCCGGCAGCTCTGCGCCCGCTTGATCGATTACTTCCAAGACTATGTCGAGCCACAGACGACGTTCGCGCCGGATTTCGCCAAGAACGGCGCCCGCGAGCATGTGTTTCTGATGGGCTTCCCCCGCTCAGGCACCACCTTGCTGGAGCAGATTCTGGCCAGCCATAGCGATGTTGTGGCGCTGGAAGAGCGGGCGACGTTGCACGATGCCATCATGCGCTATTTCATGGACGATCGCGACATCGGGAAATTGATGATGGCTTCGGAGCCGGAGCTACAGACTTACCGCGATAAATATTGGGCCGAAGTTGAAAGATTTGGCATTACCGACGTCGCCAACAAAGTCTTCGTCGATAAGCAGCCGTCGCTCACCCTCTATCTACCGCTGATCAAGCGGCTGTTCCCGAACGCCAAGATTTTGTTCTGCATCCGCGATCCCCGCGACGTGGTACTGAGCTGTTTCCGGCGCTCGTTCACCATGAACGGTACAATCTTCCAATATACGCAGATCGATAGCCTGGCGCAGTTCTATGCCAGCACGATGGAATTGGGCCATCTCTATTTCGCCAAGATAGGTCAGTCGGTCCATCGCCACAGCCATGAGTTCCTGATTTCGAACTTCGACGAGGAAGTTGAGGCGATCTGCAAGTTTCTAGGCCTGACGCCCACCGCGGATATGCGCAACTTCGTCGAAACCGCCAAGGCGCGAGACATCCGTACCCCCAGCGCCAAACAGGTCCGCGCCGGCCTCAACGCCTCAGGCGTCGGCTACTGGCGCAACTATGAACGCCACTTGCAGGGCCCTAACGAGACTCTGAGGCCCTGGGTCGAGCGGTTCGGTTATGTGTAAATTTTGAGAGGGCCGCGCGATAGCGCGGAAAGCGCCGAAACTAGGTCTGATAACCGCCCAACCCTATCCCCAAAAGAAAAAGAGCGCGCGAGATCTCGCGCGCTCTTTCCTTAAGCATAGGGGCCGACACCGCCGGCCCCCGACACGTCGTGGGACCCTAGAAGTCCGCCGTCATACCGACGAACAGGTTACGACCTATGGTATCGTAAAGCTGCGGGTAGGTGTTGGCGTTGCCGCCGGCGAACACGCCGAGATTGTTGGCGTCGCCGAAGGGCGGGTTGATGTCGAAGATATTGTTCACGCCGCCACGGAGCAGGATGCCATCGTGCACTTTCCATTGCACGGTCGCATCGAAGTAGCTGACGTTGCCAATCTTGGAGTCGATCTGTTCATAGAGGCCAGGATAGGCCTGCAGAAGCGGATTGGACTCATCGATATCGACCTTGGTCGCGCCGATGAATCGCCACTGCAGCGACGCCGTAATCTTCCAGGGCGTCGTCCAGGTCGCCCGAAAGTTGCTGCGCCAATGCGGCAAGGGCGCTTGCAAGTTCGAGCCCTGATTACAGGTCACGCCGAACAGACCGGCGCAATCGTAGGTCCCCGAACCTTGATAGCTTTCCTGCACATAGTGGGCCGTGTAGGTGCCGGTCAGTTTGAAATCGACCCGCCCAAACTTGTTGACCGGAAGGGCGTAGTTCGCCGCGACATCGATCCCCTTGGTCTGAACGAAGCCGTTGTTGGTGTTCAGCGTGGAGACATAACCCGCGCCGAACAACTCGCCGGTGGCGGGGTCGCGGTGAATGAGGCCGCACTGCGCCGCGTTCAGGGTTTGGGCGCAACCGTCCAGCTCCGCCGAGGCGCCGCCGAGACCCGCTTCGACCAGATTGCTGATGCGGATGTTATAGTAGTCGGCCGAGAAGGACAGGCGAGGAATCCAGCGCGGCGTGGCCACGAAGCCGTAGGTATAGGTGTCCGCGGTTTCCGCCTTCAGATTTGGGTTGCCGCCGGCAAGCGTTCCGCACTGCGCCGCTGGGCATTGGCTGATGCCGCCGCCAGGTGCGTCGTATTGGGCCTTCGTCACGCCCTGAGCGGCGCAGGCGGCCGGAACGGCGGCGTTGACATTGGTGTTGCCGGCGCAGGGGTCCTGACCGCCGAACAAGCCGAGCACCTGCGGCGTATAGAGTTCGTCGATATTGGGCGCCCGGACCGCAACGTTATAGCTGTAGCGGAACCGGATATCTCTGGACGGCGAATAGTCGAAGTCCAGCTTATAGGTATTGGTAATGCCGATCGATGAATAATCCGAGAAACGATAGCCAGGATTAAAGTTAATCGACTTGATAAAGGGAAGGTTCTGAACCAGAGGCACGCGCGCCTCGCCATAGAGTTCGTAAACCTGGTAGGTGCCAGAGTCGCCGATGTTCTGGCCGCCCCCCGACAGATCGCCCGACGACTCTTCGGCGTCGGTCTGATAAAGCAGGTTTTCTCGTCGGTATTCGGTGCCGAGCGCGATGCCTACGCCTTCGGTCGCCAAGGGACTCTTGATATTGTATTTGCCGAGGTCGCCGTTGACGCTGGCGCTGGCGACCTGCTCAACCGTATCCCCGGCCAGGAAGCCTGGAACCTCGACATAGTTGAACGCCGCCTTGGATATGCTTGAGCTGTTGGCTGTAAAAATATTGATAGGTACGCAGGCGCCGCCGACGTAGCAGGTGCCGTTAGGATTGACCTCGAGAGCATTCTGAAGACGCGCCAGAGAGGCGTAACCGCCCTGCTCCTGCTGATAGTCCGATGTGCCGTATTGAATATAGGCGTCGTAAGACCAGACGTTGTCCAGATCGCCGCGGGCGCCGAAATCGGCCTTATAGCTGGTATGGTTGAAGGTGCCGGTCCGAGGGGCTGAGGTGAAACGGTAGCCGATCTGAACCTGGGATAAGGCGCTCGTACCTGCCGACGCGCCGCAGAGATCAAACGCCTGCTGGGTCGAGAGAAGCGGATTGTTACAATTGATGTTGAAGTAGCTCTGGCCGACAATAGCGCCGCCGCCGGCGAAGAAGCCGCTGGGGGCGAATTGCGCCAGCGTATTGTCCTCGGCGAACATGAAGTCGGAGTAGAACTCCAGCTGAGGGCTGACTTGGTAATGCGCGAAGTAGCCAAGATTATAGCGATCGTCTTCGCGTTGCAAATAGCTTAGAGCATTGAAGTTATAGCCTGGCACGCCTGTGCCGACGAAGGTATTGGACCCATCGGGATTGTCGTGCAATCTCGACGTGACGCCCGGGGACACGGTATTGCCCTCAGTGGAGGACAGCGCCTGGAAGCGGCCGTAGGCGCCGTTGGACGATCCGACGCAGAAGTGCGTGTTGTAAATCGTCGACACGGTCGAATAGGTGCTGCCCAGCGCGCAGGCCGAATAGTCGCGTTGGGTTTGCAGCACGGGATCGGAATGGAAATAGGTGCCGTAGGCGGTGATATTGCCTTTACCGTCGGGCGCAGACACACCGAAGACCGCTGACGCCGTGTACTGCTCGCCGTCGAACTTGTCGCCCGGCACCGCAACGCCGCTGGAGGTCAAGAGCGCATCGACAGACTTACTGTGGGTGTCGTTCTGGTTGGCGCTGGCCTGGATATCGAACTGAACGCCCTGGAAGTCTTTCTTCATGATGAAGTTCACGACGCCGGCGACGGCGTCGGCGCCGTAAACGGCGGAGGCGCCGCCGGTGACGATATCGATCCTGTCCACCAGAGCGGCCGGGATTTGATTGATGTCGGCGTAAGGCGCCGTCGGATCGCCCGGGGGAAGGCGACGTCCATCCACCAGAACCAGCGTGCGGTTGGCGCCGAGACCCCGAAGGTTGACGGTCGCCGTGCCCGACGAGTCGATCGACTGACCCAGGTTCTGGCCGCCGACAACTGACGGAAGGTCGTTCAGCAGGTTTTCAATCGTCGTCGTACCCGACAGTTTCACCTCGGCGGCGCTGACGGAGGTGATCGGCGCGTCGGAGGTCAGATTCGGAGATTTGATCCGCGAACCTGTAACAACAACTTCTTGAACGCCAGTCGCTGCAGGCGCTGGGGTCGTGGTGTCCTGCGCGTCAGCCGATGTTGCCGATACAGCCGCAGCAAACGCTACGCCAAGCATCATCGATGACGCCATCAAGCGATGGCGAAAGGCAATAATCTGCATTGGTAACCCCCAAAAGCCGGCGATAATTGCACGACGGCAAAGTTTAGGACCTCGAGCTTCTGGTTTTGAGCGTCGGCGAGGCCCTCTCTGGGGTTAGAAACGCATCCACATTAATTCGAGTCAATGTTCATTGCTGAATTTGGGCCAACACATTGCGAACGGCCACCGGACTGTCATAATTTGGCCACGCAGAAATATATTGCCCAGTTCGACGGCGCCGTGGTTTCGGCCGCGAGGCCTTGCAGCAGGCCAAAGTCGCATAGGTGGTCGGTCGATCCCAAATAAAATGGACTCAATCGCCAAAAGCGTCTCTTAAATGGAGGCGCAACGCGCGTATCTTCGGAGTCAGGCCGCAAGAAGTTGATTGCGAAAATGATTTATTATTGCGGCACATTGCGCGGGCGTGTCTGCTCGCCGGGCGGGAAACACCGCGATCTGTCGTTTTTGACCGCGGCAGGCCGGGTCTACGCCCGTTGACGCCGGCACGAACCCCGACCTCGGAGGCCGCCTATGACCTAGGGGCGGGCGCCTAAAAATGGGGCGCTGCGTGTCGCAGCGTCAGGTTGTCGAGGAGCCCTTGCGGGCGCGCTTGCCGAAGAAGGGCGTTTTCACCTTGAGGGGAGGTGGAACCGGGCGAACGGCGATCGCCATGTAGGGGCTGGCGCCCCCGAAGTCCTGATAGGACAGGCCGATGCGCAGGCCGTGGCCCTCCCAGCGGCAATCCACTTGGTCAAGCCCCCGCGCCGTGCTGTCAAAGCACAGCTTGGGCTTGCCATAATAGCCGCTGAACGCGGTTTCCAGCGCCCGAGCGTCCTCCATATTGCCGATCGTGGCGTGGGGTTTGACGTCGCTGAGATTGACGGTCACGGACGCCAAGCCGCCATTGCGGAAGAACAGGGTGGCGACGCCGTCGCGCCCATAGACCTGATCGTTCATCTGCCAAAGCGCCAGGGTCCCGTCGTCTTCTGCGGGAGGGGCTTTGGCCTTGCCGATGGCGAATGGCGCATGACCGTCTGGAAACAGGGTCTTCACCTGATCGAGCGTCATCCCGAGCGTCGCGCCGCGCCAAAGCTCGATTTTGGGAATGGCCGCCGCCGCCAGGGCTTGCGCATGAACCGTAGGGGCCAAGGGCGCCGCGGGGGCGTTGGGCAGGTCGTTGGAGGGCGCCATGAGCGAGGGCTGGGCGAGCACGGCGGTCGCGCCCATCGTCGTTGCGCCAAGGGCCGTTGCGCAGGCGGCGAAGACGAGGCCCGCCAAAGCGGCCACGGTCGGCGAAGATGTCATACGTCCCCCTCGCATACAGCCGCGAACACGTCGAGCCCCTGGCGCAGGTCGGCGATCATATCGTCCGGCGCCTCCAGCCCGATGTGGAGACGTATCAGGGGGCCAAGTCCTAGCCAAGGCCGGGCGGTGCGCTGCACCTGGGGATCGCAGTGGATGGCCAGGCTCTCGTAGCCGCCCCAGGAAAAGCCGAGGCCGAACAGGGTGAGCCGGTCCAAGAACGCCTCCACCGCGCGCGGCGGCGCCGGTTGCAGGATCGCGCCGAACAGGCCGCTGATCCCGCTGTAGTCGCGTCGCCACAGGGCGTGATCGGGCGAGCTGGGCAGCGCGGGGCAGAGCACCGTCTTCACCTCGGGCTGGGTCTCCAGCCACTGGGCGATCTCAAAGGCCGACTCGCCATGGCGCTGCAGCCGCAGCGGTAGGGTCCGCAAGCCCCGCAACAGGGTGTAGCAGTCGTCCGGCGATACGGCCCAGCCCGTCTCCAGCACGAAGGTCTTCAGCGCCTGGCTCCATCTGGGGTCCGACGTCGCCACCGACCCCATGAACACATCCGAGGCGCCGGAGACGTATTTCGTCAGGGCCTGGATGCTGAGGTCCACCCCGGCCGAGAGCGGCTTGAACAGGGCGCCCGCCGCCCAGGTGTTGTCGATCAGGGTGATCAACCCCCGCGCCCGGGCCGCCGCCGCAATCGCCGGCGTATCCTGCATCTCGAACGTTAGCGAGGCCGGGCTTTCGAGCAGGATGGCGCGAGTCTCGGGACCGGCCATCGCGACGATCTCGTCCGGCGTGGCGCGCGCGGGATAATAGCGGGTCGAAACGCCGAACCGCTTGAGCGTTCCGTTGCAAAGGCGTCGGGTCGGGCGATAGACGCCATCGGCGGCCAGGAGTTCGTCGCCGCTGGACAGCACCGACATCAGCGCGCCCGTCACCGCCCCGGCCCCGGATGAAAAGAGCGTTACGGCGTCCGCCCCCTCCAGCTCGCAAAGGGCCGCCTCCAGCGCGGCCTGGACGCCCAGACCTTGGCGACCATAGCTCGGCCGATCGGCGGTATAGAGGCTGGCCGCGTTGGGCATCAGCACTGTCGAGGCGCGCTGGATCGGCGGATTGACGATCTTCGCGTCCGTCCCCAGCCGCGTCGCCGCACTATCGCCGGCGTGCAGCAGGCGGGTCGACTCTCGCCAGGCGGCGTTGCCGGTCTTCTGTATCGGTTCAGCCATGATCGCGGTCAGACGCCCGTGGCCACGGGCGCGTCGGCCCGCGCGCCCCACTCGGTCCAGGAGCCGTCATAGACCGCGACATCCCACCGCCCAAGCCGCGCCAAGCCGAGCGCGAGAATGCAGGCGGTAATGCCGGAACCGCAGCTGGTGGTCACCGTGCTTTGGCCATCGACGCCGACGCTGTCGAAGGCGGCTTTCAGCTCTGCGTCCGGTTTCAAGCGGCCGTCGGGGGCGATGAGCGTGCTGGAGGGCAGGCTTTTTGCGCCGGGCATGTGGCCGCGGGCCAATCCGGCGCGAGGCTCTGCAACCTCGCCGGCGAATCGGGGGGCTGGGCGCGCATCGAGCACGAGGTCGCCGGCGCCGCCCTCATTGACTGTGCGCAGAACGGCGTCGAAGCTGCGCACCAGCTCCGGCCTCGGGTTCGGGGTAAAGCTTTTGGGTCGGGCAAAGGCCTCGCCGCTGGCGATCGGGCGCCCCTCCGCCCGCCATTTGGCCAGGCCGCCGTCTAAAACGACCACCTTGTCGTGGCCCATGGCGCGCAAGCTCCACCACAGGCGAGCCGAGGCGATCAGGCCGCCGACATCGTAGGCGACGACCGTGGTCTCGTCGCCCACGCCGAGCGCCCCGATGGCCTCGGCGAACACCTCAGGCTCCGGCAGCATATGCGGCAGGCCGGAGCTTTTGTCGGCCACGCCATCGATATCGAAGAAGACGGCGCCGGCGATATGGGCGTCGCGAAACTCCGCCGCCGGGTCCCGGTTCGCCGCGGGCATGTGCCAGCTGGCGTCGAGCACAGCAATATCGTCGGCGCCCAGCCGCTCGGCCAGCCAATCTGTCGAGACGAGGGGATCGGTGTGGCGCATCATGACATCCAGGGCGGCGTCGGCAGACCGCGCTCGCGCAGAAAGGCCGGATTGAACAGCTTGCTTTGATAGCGCGAACCGTGGTCGCACAAAATGGTCACGACCGTTGCGCCAGGTCCGAGCTCACGCCCCAAACGGATGGCGCCGGCGATGTTGATCCCTGACGAGCCGCCGAGGCACAGGCCTTCGTGCTGCACCAGGTCGAACACCTGGGCGACGGCCTCGGCGTCTGTAATCCGATAGGCCCGATCGACCGTCAAGCCGTCCAGATTGGCAGTGATGCGGCCCTGGCCGATACCCTCGGTGATCGAGCCGCCCTCCGCCTTCAACTCGCCGGCTGTGTAGTAGTTGAACAGCGCCGAGCCGAGCGGATCGGCGAGGCCGATGGCGACGCCGGGCTTCTTTTCCCGGAGCGCCTGGGCCACGCCCGCCAAGGTGCCGCCAGAGCCGACGGCGCAGACGAAGCCATCGACCTTCCCCCCGGTCTGCTCCCAAATCTCAGGGCCCGTGGTGAGGTAATGCGCCTCTCGGTTGGCCAGGTTGTCGAACTGGTTAGCCCAGACGGCGCCGTTCGGCTCCGAAGCTGCGCGCGCCTCGGCGATCTGGCCAGAGATGCGGGCGTAGTTGCCGGGGTTGGCGTAGGGCACGGCGTCGACTTCGATCAACTCGGCGCCCAGCAGGCGGATGAAGTCCTTCTTCTCCTGGCTTTGGGTTCGCGGCAGCACGATCACGCTGCGGTAGCCGAGCGCCGAGCCGACCATGGTCAGGCCGATGCCGGTATTGCCCGCCGTGCCCTCCACGATCAGCCCGCCGGGCTTCAGCGCCCCCCGAGCTTCGGCGTCGCGGACGATCTGCAGCGCGGCGCGATCCTTTACCGACTGGCCGGGGTTCATGAACTCCGCCTTGCCCCAGATTTCGCAGCCCGCAGCCTCGCTGGCGCGGTTCAGGCGGATCAGCGGCGTATTGCCGATGGCGTCGACGATGCTCAGCGCCGTGCCGGGATGGGGAGAGATCATGGTCCAGCGCCTGACTCGAAACACATATGCGCTACCTAATGAGCGGATCGGCGCATGACTAGGCGCTTGCTTTGTCCGCATCGCCAAGCCAAGTGCAGCGTGTAAAATCAACAAAAACGTGAGACGCTTCCGTGACAGCCTCCAAGGCCGTGTCCCCCAATAAGGTGATCGAGGTCGCTGCGCCCAAGGGCCGCCCTGTGCGGATCGGCAACGCCTTGCGCCTGTCGATCATCGCCGGCCCCTGCCAAATGGAAAGCCGCGCCCACGCCCTGGAGACCGCCAGCGCGCTTAAAGAGATCGCGGATCGGCTGGACATCGGCCTGATCTATAAGACCTCTTACGATAAGGCCAACCGCACCTCGGCCACCGCCGCGCGGGGTATGGGACTGTCCGCCGCCCTTGAGGTGTTCGCCGAGATTCGCGAGCAGATCGGCTTGCCGACCCTGACCGACGTGCATGAGATCGCCCATTGCGCACCCGTCGCCGAGGCTGTCGATGTGCTGCAGATTCCGGCCTTCCTCTGCCGCCAGACCGACCTCTTGGTCGCGGCGGCGCAAACCGGCCGGGCGATCAACGTCAAGAAGGGACAGTTCCTGGCGCCCTGGGACATGAAGAATGTGATCGCCAAGATCAATGGCGCCGGCAATCCCAACGCCATGGCCTGCGAGCGGGGCGTCTCGTTCGGCTACAATACCTTGGTGTCGGATATGCGATCCCTGCCGATCTTGGCGCAGATCGGCTGTCCGGTGGTGTTCGACGCCACCCATTCGGTGCAACAGCCAGGCGGGCAGGGGACGAGCTCCGGCGGCCAGCGCGAGTTCGTGCCTGTGCTGGCGCGGGCCGCCGTCGCCGTCGGCGTCGCCTGCGTCTTCATGGAGACCCATCCCGATCCCGACCACGCCCCGTCCGACGGCCCCAACATGGTGCCGATCCGTGATTTCGAAGCCCTGGTGGCTGAGCTCTTGGCGTACGACGACCTGACGAAGCGATCTATGGCCAAGGGCGCGCGCGACGCAGCCGTTGATGCGCCATCTCTGGCCCTGACCTGAACCTTGACCCCGCCCGTGACGACCGCTCTCGATCTTTCAAAGCTTCAGCGCCTGCTCGATGAGGGCTCAGGCGTGCGACTCCTGTGCATCGGCGATCTTATGGTGGATCGCTATGTCCATGGCGAGGTGGCGCGCATTTCGCCCGAGGCGCCGATCCCCGTGCTGAGCCGCAAGCTCCAGACGGCCATGCTGGGCGCCGCCGGCAATGTCGCGCGCAATGTGAGCGCTCTGGGCGCCCAAGCCGTGCTGATCGGCGTGGTCGGCGACGACGAAGAGGCGACCTTCGCCGACGCTTTGATTGCTGAGGCCAAGGGTGTCGAGGGCCGTCTCGTGACGGCGCCCGGCCGGCGCACCACGGTCAAGACCCGGTTCGTCTGCGGCGGCCAGCAGCTTCTGCGGGTGGATTGGGAGGACGAGGCGCTAGTGTCCGCCACGGTCGAAGCCGATCTTGCTGCGGCGCTGACAGCGGATGTCGCCTTTCGCGCCATCCTCGTCTCCGATTACGCCAAGGGGGTCGTGACGCCGGCCGTGATGAGCGCCTGTCTAGCGGCTGCAAAGCGGTTGGACTGCCCCGTGATCGTCGATCCCAAGGGCGGCTTCGCCAAGTATGGGCCGGTGAATCTGATCAAGCCGAACGCCAAGGAGCTGGCGGCGGCGACGGGTCTGCCGACGACGACCGACGATCAGGTGGCCGCGGCGCTCATCGCGGCGCTGGCGGGCTGCACGGCCAAGGCGGTGCTCGTTACCCGCGCCGGTCAGGGTATGTCGTTGCTGATGCGGGGCGGCGAGGTCCGGCACTTCCGGGCTCGCGCCCGTACGGTGTTCGATGTCTCTGGCGCCGGCGATACCTGTCTCGCCGCGCTGGGACTTGGCTATGCGTCTGGTGCGCCGCTTGACCAGGCTGTGGAGCTCGCCATCCTGGCCTCCGGCGTCGTGGTCGGCAAGGCGGGCGCCGCTACGGTCACGCCCTCGGAGCTGGTGGAGGCGGAGCTGGCCGGCCGTATGGCCCCGGCCGAGGCCAAGGTCGCCATGGCCGACCAGGCGATGGAGGCCGTGGCGCGTTGGCGAGCGGCAGGTTTGCGGATCGGCTTCACCAATGGCTGTTTCGACATCTTGCACCGTGGCCACGTGGCCTATCTCAATCAGGCTCGGGCCTGGTGCGACCGCCTGGTCGTGGGGCTGAACAGCGACGCCTCGGTCAAGGGGCTGAAAGGGGAGGGGCGACCGGTCAACCCGCTCGAGTCCCGGGCGCTGGTGCTGGCCGGCCTGAGCTGCGTCGATTTGGTGACGCCGTTCGACGCCGCCACCCCGATTGAGCTGATCAAGGCGCTTCGTCCCGACGTCCTGGTCAAGGGCGCCGACTATAGCGTTGAAGAGGTGGTGGGCTTTGATGTCGTGCAAGCCTATGGCGGCGAGGTTCGGCTGGCCGACATCGTCGACGGCTATTCCACCACCGCCGCGATCGCCCGGATGAGATCATGACCCGTCGCCTGATCCTGGTTACCGGCGGCGCCGGTTTCATCGGCTCCAACATCGTCGCCCAGCTGTGCGAGGCGGGGATGTGGGATGTCGCCGTCTGCGACCGTTTTCGCGACGCCGAGCTTGGCAAGTGGCGCAATATCGCCAAGCACCCGGTCGCCGATCTGGTCGCGCCGGAGGCCTTGGCGGATTGGCTGTCGGTTCATGGCGACGCGCTGGAGGCGGTGATCCACATGGGCGCTATCTCCTCGACCACGGAGCCGGACGTCGACAAGATCGTGCAGGCCAACTTCGTTCTGTCGCGGGATCTCTGGCGGGTCTGCACGGAAAAGAGCGTGCGGCTGATCTACGCCTCCTCGGCCGCCACCTATGGCGACGGCGCGGACGGCTTCCATGGACGAGACGATCCGGAGTCTCTGGCCAAGCTTCGGCCCTTGAACGCCTATGGCTGGTCCAAGGCCATGTTCGATCTTTACGCCGCCCGCAACGCGGCGCGAAATCGCAAGCCCCCGCAATGGGTTGGGCTGAAATTCTTCAACGTCTACGGCCCCAACGAATACCATAAGGGGACGATGAAATCGGTGGTGGCTCAGATCTGGCCTCAGGTGGTGGGCGGCGAGCCCGTGCGCCTGTTCAAGTCCTACAACACCGACTACGCCGATGGCGGCCAGCTTCGGGACTTTGTCTATGTGCGCGACGCCGCCGAGGTTGTCGCCTGGCTCCTTGCGACGCCCGGCGTCGAGGGGATCTACAATCTGGGCTCGGGTCAGGCGCGCAGCTTTTTGGACCTCGCCAAGGCGACCTGCGCGGCGGCGGGGCGCGTTTGCGAAGTCGAGTACACCGATATGCCCGACACCCTGCAGGATCGTTATCAATACTTTACCGAAGCCGATGTAAAACGTCTTAAAACAAGCGGTTATAGAGGAAACTTTACATCTCTAGAGAGCGGTGTGGCGGATTATGTCGGTCGCTATCTCTCCTGTTCCGATCCCTATCGCTGAAGATCGCGAACCTACAGGCATGGCCGCGCGCGTCGCCGGGGGCTTTGTTGTGACCGGCCTTTGTCGTAATCACCTCCGCGATGATGCGTGGGAAGAGACCAGTCTATGTTTGGGTCGCCGCAGGCGTGGCGCTGGCCCTGGTCGTTTTGGCGGGCATTGTCTACGCCGCGCGAGAGGAAATCTTGCGCGCTGCGCTCGACCCCAAGCAGCCGTTCCAGACCTATCGACCGCCACCGGCCCCCGACTATGCCGACCGCAGCGCCTGGGCTCTGGCGCCCGCGAATCCGACCCATCCCAGCCCCACCGATCCGCCCGTCGACGTCTTCTTCGTTCATCCGACCACCTTCGACGGCGGTCGCGAATGGCTGGGGGCGATCGGCCAGGCCGATGCGGACCGGTTCTTGTTTCGCGTCGTCCTGCCCAACGATGCGGGTCCGTTTCAACAGGTCGGCCGGGTGTTCGCGCCCCGCTACCGTCAGGCTAGCCTCTACGCTAGCAGCATGACGCTGCGCGACGATGCGCTCGATGCGCGGCGGTTCGCCTATCGCGACATCCGCGCCGCATTCGAGGTCTATCTGCGCAACGACAATCAGGGCCGGCCAATCATTCTGGCGGGCGTCGGTCAGGGCGCCAAGCTGATCTCCCACCTGTTGCAGGATGTGGTCGATCCCGATCCGGCGCTGCGCCAGCGCATCGCCGCCGTCTACATGCTCGACACGGCCTTGCCGGCGGCCGACTATGGGCCGTCCTCGCCGTTGCCCGCCTGCCGCGAGCGTCAGGAGGCGCGCTGCGTCGTCGCTTGGTCGATGGCGCCGGAAGGCAAGCAACGCATCGCGAAGCGGATGCTGGCGCGCGCCATGGTGTGGACGCCCGACAACCGGCTGGCGCCCCTGGATGGCCGCCCAGCGCTCTGCGTCAATCCGTTGCTCGGTGCGCAAAGCGAAGGTCCGGCGCCGCCTAAGCTCAATCGGGGCGCGGCGAACGCGACGGGGCTAGAATGGGGCTTACGTCCAAGCTTCCTGCACAATCAAGTCGGCGCCCAGTGCCGCGGCGGCCTGCTCTACGTGACCGCCCCCAGCTCGCCGTCGCTCCAGCCCACCGGGTTCTGGGCCAGGCGGCGAAAAGCAAGGCCGTTCAACCTCTTCTATGCCGATATTGAAGCGGATGCTGAGGCCCGGGTTGAGACCCTATTGGGTCGTCGCGTCTATGGTCCAGCCGCCCCGCCGATCACCAACACTGTCGACATCGCCGCCTCGCCGATCCACCCGATTGATTGAGCGGCGTCAGACTTCGACGTAGTTGGCCTCATAGCCGATGGCAAAATTGACCGATCTGGCTATGAAGCAAAACGCGTGGACTTCGGTGTGAAGGGCGTCCGCCTTAGCAAGGTCGGCGCCGCGCTCGACACAGATGGTTGGACGAAGAACCGCCCTTATAAACCGACCTTCGCCGCGCGGTCCGGTTTCGCCGACGCCAAGCGGCGTGTCCTGATAGCCTCTAACGACAATCCCGGCTTGGCTCGCCAAGTGCAAATACCAAAGCATATGGCAGGCCGAGAGGCTCGCAAGCAGCAGGTCCTCAGGGTTGGGCTTGGACGGGTCGCCGCCCAACATAGGATCGTTAGAGGCCTCAATCGGCGCCTTACCTAGCGTCGCAATCCGCCATGTGCGGTCATAGCCATGATAGCGCTTCGTGCCCTCGCCACGGTCCCCCGTCCAAACAATCTTGGCTGTGAAGTCATGGGTCTTGGCCATACGGGTGCTCTTAACGGGTCGTCGAGCCTATCTTAGCGCGTAGCTCTACGCCGCCAGCGCGACCTTCGCCAGTTCCCCCAACACCCGCTCCGCGACCGTCAGTCGAGCCTCCGGTGTGGGCCAGTCGCCCTTCACCACGACCTTTTGGTCAGGCCTGATCTTCCAGTCGGCGGGTCGCTTTTGGATATGGGCGACCAGGCCCATGGGGTTGGGGAACCGATCCTCGCGGAAGGTGATCACGGCGCCTTTGGGCCCGACATCTACCTTCGACACATTGGCTTGGCGACACAGACCCTTAATCGCGACGACCTTCAGCAGCGCATCGGCCTCCTGCGGCAGCGGCCCGAAGCGGTCGATCAGCTCGGCGGCGAGCGCTTCGCGGTCTTCGGGGCGTTCGGCGTCGGACAGGCGGCGATAGAGCGCCAGGCGCACGTTCAGGTCCGGTACGTAGGCTTCGGGGATGAGCACAGCCGCGCCGGTGTTGATCTGGGGCGACCAGCCTCTGGCGTCTACGATGGCCTGGGCGCCGCCGCCGGCCTTGAGGTCCGCCACCGCATCCTCGAGCATCTGCTGATAGAGCTCTACGCCCACCTCGCGGATGTGGCCGGACTGTTCGTCTCCCAAGAGGTTGCCGCCGCCGCGGATGTCCAGGTCGTGGCTGGCGAGCTGGAAGCCGGCCCCCAGGCTGTCCAGAGATTGCAGCACTTTCAATCGCTTATCGGCGGCTTCTGTGATCGGCTTTTCGGTCGGCGTGGTCAGATAGGCGTAGGCGCGGGTCTTGGCCCGACCGACCCGGCCGCGGATCTGATACAGCTGGGCCAGGCCGAACATGTCGGCGCGATGCACGATCAAGGTATTCGCCGTCGGAATATCCAGGCCCGACTCCACAATCGTGGTGGCCAAGAGCACGTCGTAACTCCCGTCATAGAAGGCGCTCATCACCTCTTCGAGCTGGCTCATGGCCATCTGGCCGTGACCGGTGATGAACTTCACCTCGGGCACCTGCTCCCGCAGGAACTTTTCCAGGGCCGGCAGGTCCGACACGCGCGGACAAACGTAATAGGCTTGGCCGCCGCGATACTTTTCCCGCAGGAGCGCTTCGCGGATCGCCACGGGGTCGTTGGGCAGCACATAGGTGCGCACCGCCAGGCGATCGACCGGCGGCGTGGCGATGATCGACATCTCGCGGATGCCGGTCAGCGCCATCTGCAAGGTGCGCGGGATCGGGGTTGCGGTCAGGGTCAGCATATGCACCTCGGCGCGCAGCTCCTTCAGCCGCTCCTTGTGCTTGACGCCGAAGTGTTGCTCCTCGTCCACGATCACGAGGCCAAGGTCCTTGAACCCAACGGTCGCGGCGAGGATAGCGTGGGTGCCCACCACCACCTCGATCTCGCCCGACTTCAATCCGTCGCGCGTCTCGCCCGCCTCCTTGGCGCCGACCATGCGCGACAGTTGGCGCACCTTGATCGGCCAGCCCGCAAAGCGCGTGCTGAAAGTCTTGTAGTGCTGGCGGGCCAGCAGCGTCGTCGGGCAGACGATGGCGACCTGCTTGCCGGTCATGGCCACGACGAAGGCGGCGCGGAGCGCGACTTCGGTCTTGCCAAACCCGACGTCGCCGCAGATCAGGCGGTCCATGGGCCGGCCAGAGCTCAGATCGCCCAGAACATCGGCGATGGCGTTGAGCTGGTCGTCGGTCTCTTCATAGGGAAAGCGGGCGCAGAACTCGTCGAACAGGCCTTGAGGCGGATCGATCTCCTCGGTCTGGCCGGCCTGGCGGGCGGCGGCGATGGCGATCAGCCCTTCGGCCATCTCACGCAGCCGCGCCTTGGCGCGCGCCTTGCGCGACTGCCAGGCGGCCCCGCCCAGCTTATCCAGCTGCACGCCGTCGCTCTCGGAGCCATAGCGGGTCAGGAGGTCGATATTCTCGACCGGCAGATAGAGGCGCGTTTCGCCCGCGTACTGGATGTCCAGGCAGTCGTGGGGCGCCTGCTGCACCTCCAGCGTCTTCAGCCCCTCGTATCGGCCGATGCCGTGATCGATATGGACGACGAGATCGCCGGGCGTGAGCGAGGTGGCCTCGGCCAGGAAGTTGGTCGCGCGGCGGCGTTTGCGGGGCCGCGCCAGCCGGTCGCCTAAGATGTCTGGCTCCGAGATCACCGCCAGGTCTGACGTCTCGAACCCGGTATCGACCGGCAGCACTACGCGCTGGGGCGGCTTGCTCTTGGCCCCGGCGACGCCGTAGCCCTTCACATCGGCCCAATCCTTAGCGAAGCGGACGGACTTCAGCCCGTGATCGCCGAGCATAGCCCCAAGCCGCTCCGACGAGCCGTCGGACCAGGAGGCGAACAGCACCCGCTTGCCGGCCTTGCCCAGCGTCTTGGCATGATCGGCGACCGCCTCGAACAGGTTCACGCTGTCGTGCGCGCGCTCAGCGGTGAAGTTTCGCCCCTGGCGGGCGCCCATGTCGATCACGGTCGGCCCCGGTTCGCGCAGGAAGGGGCTGAACTGGCGGACGGGGCGGTCGTCCAGGATCAGATCCCACTCGTCGGCGTCGAGGTAGAGCTGATCGGGCGCTATGGCGCGATAGGGCGCCCCGCCCGCGCTTGAGCTCGCGTTACGCGCCTTCATCTGGGCTTGGCGGGCCTCATAGGCGTCCGTGACCATGGCCAGACGTTCGTCCCGCGCATCGAGCGCCAAGTGATCGAGCAGGATCAGCGCCTCATCGCCCAGATAGTCGAACAAGGTCTCCATGCGGTCATAAAGAAGCGGCAGCCAGTGCTCCATACCGGCTCGGCGACCGCCCTCGCTGATGGCGGCGTAGAGGGGATCGTCGCCGACGCCCCCGAACAGGTTGACGTAGCGGGTGCGGAATCGGGAGATCGAGGCCGGATCGATCAGGGCTTCGGAGACGGGCAGGAGGTCGATGGATTGGAGCTGGCGGGTGGAGCGCTGGGTTTCCGGATCAAACGCCCGGATCGATTCCAAAGTGTCGCCGAACAGGTCCAGACGCACCGGCTCCTCGGCCCCCGGCGCAAACACGTCGATCACCCCGCCGCGCACGGCGAACTCGCCCCGCTCCGAGACGGTGGAGGCGCGGACATAGCCGTTGACGGCGAAATAGCGCTCGAGCTCGGCGGTGTTCACGTCCCGCCCCGTGCGCGCCAGATAGCCCGCTTTGACCAGTGCGCTGCGCGGTGGAATGCGTTGGACCAAGGCGGGCATGGTCGCGACGACGACCAGGGGGCCGCTCTCGGTCGAGGCGCGCTGGGCCAGGGCGTAGAGGGCGGCCGTCCGGGCCGCCGCGACGGCGGGCGAAGGGCTGATGCGGTCGTAGGGCAGGCAATCCCATGATGGGAAGCGCAGCACCGGGAGGGTCGGATCGAAGAAGGCCAGGGCGCCGCAGACAGCATCCGCCCGGGCGCCGTCCCGGGCGGCGAATAGCGTCACGCCCTTATGGCTCCGGGCCAGATCGGCGGTCGCCAGGGCGTCGAACCCTTCAGGCGCGCCGACTAGATCGAGCCGGCCGCGGGCCTTGGCGATACGGGATAGATCCAAACGTCAGCTCCGAGTGGCAAGTTTATAGAAACGGGTTGATTAACCCTTCTTATTCCGTCTTGCCCGGACCAAGTCCACGGCTGTCCGGTTCGGTTTGTGTGGACAGAGTGCATGGCATTGATTCTACTCGTTTCCGAGCACTTGCCGGTGTTTTTGGACGCGAG
>Ga0116231_10004994_pt1 | contig 26497 bp, 37 predicted proteins | sample S1TSphgellanicum_2_FD_89695 | JGI IMG/M metagenome (GOLD analysis project Ga0116231, IMG submission 89695) | Host-associated microbial communities from peat moss isolated from Minnesota, USA - S1T2_Fd - Sphagnum magellanicum MG | ecosystem: Host-associated > Plants > Peat moss > Unclassified... | reverse complement strand
TGACACCAAATTGCCATCTATTTGATGTAACGGAATTCATCGTTGAATAAATATAAACTTCTTTAGCAATAGTATTTGCACCAAATATTTGAAGATTTCCTGTGACATTCACTGTATTTCCATTAAAAGAATTCGCAGATATCGCTCCATTTGCCGTATAATTACCCATACCATCAAAAGTATGAGCAACGGTATTTCCTCCATATATTGCAAAAGTATCACTTGTATAAGGACCGGCAAGAGATACCCATATTGTTCCCGAAGAAACACCAATCGCATAATCCGCTGATGAATTACTCACAAATGGATATAGAATCAATTTTGTTCCTGGTGAAGAACTCCCATATGTTGGAACATTCGGTGTTCCGGTTGCAAAGGCAAGATTATTTGTTCCGGTAATAGAAACATTTGAAGTGAAAATTGTGTTCGGTGTCGCTGATGAAGAAATTGTTATCGTTGTTGCATTTGAAGCAATCGAAATATTGTTTCCAGCAGCAAGAGATTTCAAATAAACGTTATAACTAACCGCATTTGTTATAATTGCGTTTGAAACTAGAGAATACCCATTTCCAATGGAATTTGCTGTAACCGCTGAAATATAACTTACAGATAATTCAGTGCTATTTGCATTAATCGTATTTCCAGCAGGAACAATAGATGCTGTTGATTGTGTAACAGTTACAAAAACCGCATTTGCAGTCGCATTTGCAGTCGATGATGTACTAAAATTAACCGCACCAGATCCAGGCGTGACGCGAATCGAACTAACTAAAGGCATAGAGATAATCTCCGGAAATAATCTTTCCGGTATTTATCGAAATATCAAAAAAATTAATAGTTCACGAGAATACTATCAACATTACCCAACCAAGACACGGCATTTGATTGTAAACCTGCATATGTTGGTGTATTAATAGGCAAAAGATAATCTCTTGTAATACTTGCTCTCAACCAAAGACAATTCACAGTAAATGAAAAACCAAAAGTGGAATTTTCACCACCATTACGCAAATTAGGATCTTTATGAGGAATATTAGGACGAGGATATTGAATATAAGGCATGCCAGTAAATGGTTCTGGATATGGCACGGAAAACCAATCATATTCACAGGGAGAAACAGCTTGAGACCCTTGAATAGAAATACGCCCTTGAAAGTTATGAACACAAATGGCTATAGTATGTAATCCTTTGGTATGTCCATACCATCCAGCAGAAGGAATAACTGGTCCTGTGAAATTAATTTCTGACGGCATTGCCGACAAAAGTTCATAACTTGTTCTTGACATATCTTTATTTATAAGGATTCAAATGTCTATCGTAACCGGAAGTTTTCCTTTATATTCAAATGACAAACTTCTTGAAAAAATCAGAAGTTTGGGTTTTTTAAATATGACAACAGGTCCGTGGGTGGCAGGTGGCGCAGCACGAAGAGTTTATTGTTCTGATGATAAAACGTACGGAGATATTGATATTTTTATCAACAAAAACACAAAAAATTCTTTTCAAAGAATTGAAAAATTACTTTATGCGCGTTCCTCTCAAATTGCATTTAAAGAGAATTCTGCATATCTTTCATTCAATGTTGAAGGAGATATTGTCCAAGTTATTAAAAATATAAAATTCGAATCAGCAATTGATTTAATCAATGATTTTGATTTTACCGCGTGCATGATTGCCACAGATGGATGGGATTGGATTGCAAATGAAAATTTTTTTACTGCTATTGAAGATAAAAAATTAGTCTTTAATAATGAAGACCAAAATAGACTTTCACTTTTGAGATTGGCAAAATATTGCAAATATGGTTTTACACCAATACCGGGCGTATTTGAAAAAATAGCAAATTTTAACGAAATAGATAAAAACGGATTCTTAAAACCAAAGAATAATTATTAATATGTTAGTAACAGCAGCTATATCAAGTATTATTTCAGAAAAACCAAAATTATGCATTTATAAAAAAAATATATGTATTGCTGTAAATGGTGTTCTTATGCCTTATCGCATATTCATTGCTAATTTTTCAGAAATTTTAACAGGAATTTATAGAGATAATAAACATGATAGTATGAAAAAAAAATATTTTGAAGAATATGCATCTAATGAAATTTTAGATCTTCATAAAGATGTGAAAATACCTTCTAAATATGAAACAAGTAGTCCATTCTATGCTTCATATAAAGCTGTTAGTGATTATGTTGCTTCTTTACGTCAAGGAGACGATAAAAGAAGCAACATAATGCAAGCTATCAAAGAAATCGAAGAAGAATATAAAGATCTTTATCAATCTTCCATAAAATAATCTGATTTTTTTCTACGCCGTTTTCCAGTAAAAACCAAAGGATCTCCATTTATATTTAAATCATAAATGGCAGCAAGACGATCCGGAGGCATACCATCTATTGATAAAATTTCTTTATTCGTAAATTTATAGACAACATCATCCAGTATTCCTTCAAAAACAACTCTGGAATTATCTTTGGCTGCTTTTGCGGCAATAAGTTTAAATTTTCCAAGTTGAATTGCATCCGAAACACATGATAATCCGTGTGTTCTAAAATAAGCCTCAAATATTGTATTTTGTCGAATTGCGCCTTTTTCAATAAGCTTACGCGCTAACATTGCTTCCATTTTCTGACCTTAAAATTACTTTTTGTACTTTGAGAATATATTGACTAAAAGCTATTCTTGTTAAAAAAATATCATCCTTGTTTTTTAAGTATAATTTTCTTATTCCACAATTGTTATAAAAATATCGTTCTTCATCTTCACCAAAAAAATTAACCACCCATTCATCTAATTCATCGATTTTTTTACTATCCATACACTTAAAATGCATACAATATCTATATTGATTATAAAATAAAGTATTTCTGATATAAATATCAGTTTCAGACATTAATATATTAATATCATTATCTCGTAATGGTTGATATACAGAAATAACGTTTTTTGAATTTCCAGAAATAAAACATTCCATATCTTCTTTGTTTAGGAAATAATAATGAAAAGAAGAATATGTTTGAAATAATTTCCAACTTTTTTTATCTTGTGGAAGATATTGAGCATATTTCCCAAGAAGATTTTTTAAGGCAGCTTGATAACGACGTGTAGCTGCTTCAATATCTTTGTTACTATGATATTCGTGCGGAAATCTATAGTCATTTTTTTTGTTGACTGCTGATCTGGTCTCTACTTTATAAGGAAATTTTTTCCAAAATAAATGGGTGGTATTATGACACGGAATTCCAATTGAATTTTTTTTCATTCAAAATATCTTCTTTCATATAAAATTTTGAATGTGGATAAATTTATCCACATTCATTTACTTAAAAACGAATAACTAACTTATCTTTTTCCAAGTGAATAGAAGCTTTTCCCCCATTTTTAAGAAAACCAAACAACATCTCTTTTGAAAGAGGAATCTTAATATATTTGTCTATAACACGAGTCAATGGACGCGCGCCATATAATTTATCATAGCCTTTATTCGCCAACCATTCGCAAGCCGGAATGGTGATAGTCAAATCAACATTTTTCAAAGAAGCCAGAACCTTAAGATTGTTGATAAATTTATCAACAATTTTTAACATCACTTCTGGTTTTAATCTATCAAAAGAAATAACTGCATCAAGTCTATTTCGGAACTCTGGAGTAAAAGTGTTTTTTATTGCTTTTTCATCAATTTCACCAATATCAGATTCTCTACCAAAACCAATGACATTTGTCTCTGTTGCGGCAACTCCTGCATTTGTTGTCATGATCACATAAACATTATGAAAATAAACAGTTTTTCCTTGACTATTTGTTAATTTTGCATCATCCATAACTTGTAAAAGAATACCATAGATATCTGGATGTGCTTTTTCGATTTCATCCAACAAAAGAACACAAGCGGGATTGGTATCAACCGCATTTACCAATAATCCATCACCAGCCCCACCATCACCAAAACCAACATAACCGGGAGGCGAACCAATTAATTTGGAAACTGAATGTTTCTCCATATATTCAGACATATCAAATTTGACTAAAGGAATTCCTAATGTCTTTGCAAATTGTCGTGCAACTTCAGTTTTTCCACAACCGGTCGGACCAGAAAAAAGATAACATCCAGCCGGTAAATTAGATTCTCTTAATCCAGAACGACTAATCATAACAGCATTGGTCAAAGCTTCAATTGCTTTTGATTGACCAAATACTGCATTTTCAAGATCCTTTTGCAATCTTGCTAATTTATCAGATTCCGCCTCACTCATTTCAGCAGGCGGAATTTTAGCAATTTTAGAAACTTCAACTTCAATTTCTTTTACATCGATTTGAATTAATTTATTTTCATCGGTTATTCTTTGGCGCGCACCAGCCTGATCCATGATGTCTATTGCCTTATCAGGCAATACCGCAGACTTGATATAACGGTGTGTCAGGTCAACAGAAGCATCTAAAGCGGCATCGGTATAGGTGACATGGTGAAAGGCTTCGTAGATGCCTCGCAACCCTCTTAAAATGGCTTTAGTCAGTTCTGGAGATGGTTCATCAATCTGAATTTTTTTGAAACGACGAACAAGAGCACGATCTTTTTCAAAATGCTTCCGCCATTCTTCCAAAGTCGTGGAACCAATGCAACGCAAAGTTCCTTTTGCCAAGGCAGGTTTCAATAGATTACTAACATCCATAGTTCCTTTATTTCCAGAACCCGCTTCTATAATCATATGAATTTCATCAATAAACAAAATTGCAATGGTTGGTGATTCTGGATCATGTTCCGGAAGAGGTTCTGATAGAAATGTCAAAGATTTTAAAAAAATCTTCATACGTTCTTCAAAATCACCACGAAATCGAGTTCCAGCTACCAACGCACCAATATCGAGTGACCAAACAGTAGAATTTCTTAAAATTTTTGGAACATTTCCTTTAACAATATTATAAGCAAGTCCTTCAGCTATGGCGGTCTTTCCGCAACCAGGATCTCCAACCAAAACAGCATTATTTTTAGTGCGACGTGCAAGAACTTGAATTGTACTATCAAATTCACTAGCACGACCAATAACAGGATCAATTTTTCCAGAATCAGCTAATTCATTTAAATTAGTTGCAAATTTTTTCACATAAGCAATTGCTTCATCATGATTAGTCGGTTCACTATCCGATATTGGCATATCACCCATCGGACCAGTTGATTCCGCAGAACGATCAACTCGACTGTTGTTTTGTGTCGCAGGAGTATTCCTAGCAAGATATTTTTTTAATGCCAGTGATGTGACATTTGCTCTTAATAATGCAGTAACAGCGTAATTATCTTCATGCGGAAACTGCATCATAAACATCAAAAGATCAACAGCCGTTACATTTTTTCGAGATGAAAATTGAGATGTTGCAATGGCACGTACAAATAAAGCTTCAAAATGAGCAGTTTTTATTGGTGTTCCACCATGTTTGCTTTTTCCAATAAATCCAGCAGAAAAAAACTTCTCCAATAATTCACTAATTTGCAAATAATTTACAGATAAACTTGCTAAACAAGTTTGAACTTCATTATTTTCAAGAAGAGCATATAAAACATGCTCTAAAGTTACCATTTCGTGACTATAAGATCGAGCGACTTCCATTGCCCTGATTGAAATATTTTGTGCTTCTTCGTAATTAACGTCAAGCGTCACGTCAAATCCTTTTCACTTTTAATCACCACTATCCTAACCGAGCCTATCAATCTCCGTCAACCAAATTTTTCAGTGAGCAATTTTGCTTTTTTAATCATTTCACGTTGTTCATCATTTAAAATAGGATAACCAACACGAATAGAAACAAGCAAATCTCCTCTTACAGAGTTCATTGGCATTCCCTGTCCTGTCAAACGCAATTGCGTATCTGGACTAAAATTCTTTGGTACATTTAGTTCTAAAATCGAACCATCGATACCAACAACATTGGTTGTTCCACCCAACAAAACATCAAATAAATTAATTTCGATTTGTATATGTAAATCTTTTCCACGTCTTTGAAATTTATCATGTTGCCTCACGTGAACTATAACAAATAAATCACCAGGAGACATTGCTGGAAAAGAATTTTCACCTGCCTGTGGAACACGAATTCTCATTCCATTTTCTATTCCTGCTGGAATTTTAACCGAAACAGTGCGAACATCTATATCGTTTTGTATGTTTACAGTTAAATCAGTACCATAAAATGCTTGTTCAAGAGAAATTTGACATTCAACATTTATATCTCTATTGCGACGATGTTGATGGGCATGCATCGCAGCAAAAATATCTTCCATGTTAAAACCATTATGAAAATTCCAAGTAAATCCATGATCCGGTTGTTGGTTTTGCTGCGCATTTTTAATGGCATCACGAGCAGCATTAATTTCCTTAAAACGATTTTCAGCAGATTTATCATTCGGATTTCGATCCGGATGAAATTGCATTGCTAATTTTTTATAGGCTTTTTGAACATCTTCATCAGATGCTCCACGTTCAACACCCAAAATAGAATAAGGATCCATATTAATTTGATTTTACCGTTGATGAAGAATTTGGTTTTGTTCCTTGTTGTTGAGCCACGATTTTTTCAAGTAACGCAACAAGCTCTTTTTGTTCAGAAATAAATCTTTTTATTTCAATAAAGTTTAATCCTAAATTTTGATAATTTCCAGCATCTAACGAAAATAAAGCAATATTATTTCCTTGTTTTGTCAATAATGCTTTTAAATCCGCAGCATTCATAACATGCCATTGTACATCATTCAAACTCATCGGTTGAACAACAGGCAAAGCAACAGGAGGCGCATTTTGAATCACGGGATCAAGATTAACCGCAGAAGTTCCACAAGCAGATAATAACAAACATCCCAATAAAATAATTTTTTTCATCGTGACAAATCCTCCAATGATTTAAATATAGCCGCTTGATCAGAATTTATTTTTGTTTCAAGTGGTTTTGGTGCCGTTTTCGCTTGATTTGTTACTTGCGTTAATGAAGCACGTAATGCTTTTGAAGATTGTGCCGCAGCATCACTGATTTTTGCAATATTTTGATTGGCAGTATCTTGAGCTACTTTAATGGAAGCCACATCATCTTGTATTTTTGTATTTGCAAGCGTTAAATCATCCGCTTGTTTCTGAAGTAATGTCATATTTGCTTTAAGTGTGTTTATTTCGCCTTGTGACCATTCAAAATAAGCATATCCAGCAAGAACGACTATTATAACACCAAGCGCAATTAAAACATATTTTCCAATAGAACTTCCTAGAAGAGCAAACATTTTGAAAATCTCCCTATTATATTCATATTTATATATATATATTTTCCATTTGTCCTCGATTATGGATGGAAATCTTTTTTTTCTTGGTTTTGAATTTTTCTTCAAAAACAGGAACAGCCAATGTCGGATCGCATGTACCACATGTAAAAATATCTATAAGTGCGATTCCATATTCATTCCATGAATGAAAACTCAAATGTGATTCAGCAAGAAGAATGATTCCACTGACACCGCCATCTCCACCAAAATGATGAAAGTTTTTGGATATAATGGTCGCGCCTGTTGCCAGAACAGCTTCAACACAAGATTTTTCAATATAATCCATATCATTTAAATACGATGCCTCATATAAATCAATGAGAACATGTTTTCCAAGAATATTGATTTCTATTCCTGTTCTAGGACAAATGGGCATTTTATAAAAAACCATTAAAAGTTAAATGCATATTTATAAAATATTTTATTGACAAAAATAAGTTCTCATATAATGTGGTTTTTAGGAAAGGAGATTAGACATGAGGCGTGCATTTGGGTTTTTTAACGTATTTTTTATCGTTCCTTGGTTGGGATTGTCTTTTTTGACAACTCCAACAGGAATTATATTTTTGATATTTTTTGCTATTCCGTATGTCACTTATACAAACATCAGAGATTATGTTTGTACTATATCTGATAATGATGTTCCAAAATACATCAAATTTGTTGGTGTTGTTGAACAATTTCATGAACAAGCAGGAAATTGGGGAAGAACCATTCGAATTCGTAATATAAGCAAATGGAATTCACCAACGGATCTTTGGGTTGCTTGTTATGGTGGAAATGGGAAACCTGTTATTATAACAGCAGATTCTTATTGGGATGAAATCGATCATAAGGTTCGAAAACAATATATTGCCGCAAATAGCACAAAGGATTTATTTTTTGATGGATACGGAAGCAATTATTCTTCGGTAAGTTATTGTTTTATTGGTTCTTCCAAAGAACAGGCTCTTGCACAAATGGGCATTAAAGATTGATAATTATTGCAACCTCGCAATCTTCGCTTCACTTAGTTTCATTTGGTTTAGATAATTTTTAATTTTTTTTTTGAATCACATACCGGGGCTGGAATACGTTTTTCTCCCCCTCTCCACTTTGAAAAAAGTCAAAATGAAGAAGGGGAGATTTAACATGTTTTCCGTACGCCGTAAACACGTCTTGAAGCGTCACTCATTGACTTGCGGTCAATAGCTGGTGGTTTTCCGGTAACCAGCATATGCAACGAATCTCTGTTTCGCTCAACCTTAAAACTCGATAGGGGAAAATAATTTTGTGTGCCGATAGGAGTCAATACGGCATTTTCCACAAAATTTACCTTAGATCGAAGGTAGCGTTAATAAACAAAAACGGTTAGAATTCTTTTCCAAAGAATTCAGCCTACACACAAAGCATTCAAGTGACCTTGTGTGCATAGCGAGGTTATCAAGCATTCAGACATTGCCTCGCTCTTTTCATCAGGACAGATCTCTCCATCCGATGGGTGCATTTTACTGGCTTGCTATTGCAACCAGCCGGGAGCCATTCTAAGCGCATCGCAAAGCCAACCAGCGCCTAATCCCTGTCCCTGTCCCGTGTGCCTCGGTCTCGCGCCCCTACAAGTTTTTTCTCAGTAGGTTCAATACGCTTTGATGATGGGGCTTCATCAATATCCATATTAATTCGCCCCGACACATTTATTCTAGTCTCTTAGAAGACTTTTTATATTATGTCTCTTATCGAACATCAGAGTCAAACTTTTTTTAATAAATTTTGAATCAATTCAAGAACTTATAGTTCAAACAGAGTTCGATGCGTTTTATGACTAGATTTTAGAGAATTTAAATAGGAATTGATTTGTTGTGCTCATGTATGGCAGTAATTTGTTCTTGGTCGTTCAATTCATCGGATAATCTGTTCTCCCGATCAGGATCAGCAGTGAAAAAATGACCGGGTGAAAACTCAGAGCAACGACTATTCATCGTTGCTTCCCATTTATCTTCTCCCGAGTTAGGGATCCAATTATATGGCTTTTGTATATCATTAAGAAGATTTGGATTTTTATCTTTTGCACAACGTACAAAGGTATCCATCCACGTGTAATTGGAATAACCACTTCCCTCGGCATAGAGATATTTGCAACCAACACAAGAAGATGTATTTGACATAATCACATTCCTTTTTGATTTAAGATTATATCAGAAATAAATTTTTTCACAAGAAATTTTTTTGAGAACCTATAAATTAGTTCTTGATTATTTTTATATCTGTATCATAGTCGTTTATCTTTTGAATTTGGAGATTAAAATGGATAAATGGAATGCAGTTCGTGAGCAATGTCGTGTTTTGATTGAAAGCTGAGTAAAAAATCATGAAATATTTTTGTTCAGATATGCAAAATCCATCTCCTTGGAGAGAAACATCGGAAACAAATGAGTTTAAGGTTATTGAAAAATATTTCAATGATCATATCAAGGTGTGGGATGCGGATAATTGTGGTTATGAAGAAATTTATTTCGCGTTTGATACTGGGAAAGCATTCATATTAAAATATGATTGGTGGTGTGATTACGATTCGGAAGAATACATAAAAGATGAATGGGAAATTGAAGAAATATACATAAACGATGCAAAAGGTATTTGCACTAATAGAGATTGGCTGACTTTAAAACAATGAAGATGATGAAAAACGGATTAATCATCCAGCTAGATGGAACACAAGAATGGTGGCAAAATGACGAAAGACATCGCGTTGATGGACCAGCTATTATTTATCCAGATGGAACACAAGAATATTGGATAAGTGGAAAATACCATCGCGAAGATGGACCTGCTATTATCCACACAGATGGAACCCAATCATGGTGGTTAAATGGTAAATTACACCGCGAAGATGGACCAGCAGTTATCTATCCAGATGGCACAAGACGTTGGTATTTAAGTGGTAAAAGACATCGCGAAGATGGACCAGCAGTTATCTATCCAGATGGAACAAAATACTGGTATATAAATGGTGAATTACATCGAGTTGACGGACCAGCATATATTAATGCAAATGGAACTCAAAAATGGTATTTCAATGGAAATGAAATATCCGATGAAGATATAAAAGAATGGCAAAAGCAATATAATATTGCAGAAAATTATAAAGAATGGAATGATAGAGATAAAATGTTATGCAAATTGCAGTTCTCTTAAAATGAAAAACGGATTAATCACCCATCCAGATGGAACTCAAGAATGGTTTTTAAATGGTGAATATCATCGTGGTGACGGACCTGCTATTATCTATCCAGATGGAACACAAGAATATTATTTAAATGGAGAACGCCATCGAGATAATGGACCAGCGGTTATCCGTCCAGATGGAACACAACAATGGTGGATAAATGGAAAATGGCATCGAGTTGATGGACCAGCAGTTATTCTTTCAGATAGCAGTCAACAATGGTGGTTAAATGGAGAACGCCATCGAGATGATGGACCAGCGAATATTTATGCAGATGGAACACAACATTGGTTTTTAAATGGTGTTCGTCATCGTGGGGATGGTCCTGCTGTTATTTGGGCAGATGGTAGTCAAGAATATTGGATAAATGGAAATGAAATATCAAATAAAGAAATAAAAGAATGGCAAAAGCAATATAATATTCCAATTAATTATGAAAAATGGAATCAAGAGCATAAAATGCTATTCAAGTTGCGTTTTTGTTGAGCATAATAAGAGAATTTTATTCTCTTATTAATATGTTTTTGCTACAATATTCAGATTATGAATATTGTTCCATTACATTCCTTGGTTATTATCATTCCAGACAAAAATATTTCAAATATTTTGAAAATTTTTCCACAACATGAAATATTAACTCCAGAAAATATTTCTTTTGATTTGGTTGGAGATGAAAATCGGACAGATTTAGCAAATATTATTTTTGTTGAAATGCGCCGAAGAATGCTTCTAAAACTTTCTTTAGGAGAACGCGTTATTGTTTCCGCTGCTGCATTTGCGCGGCGTGAACAGAGAATGCCCTTTGTAAGCCTTGCAAAGGCACAAGGAGCCACTGTTATTTATATGACGATAGATAATATGAAATTAGAAGATGAACCCGTAGAAGTGGTTTATTTCAATCAGCAGAATAAAATCAACGTCATTTTGCCTTTACCAAATAATCCATTATCTATTTTATGTAAAAAATTTCGAGGTATTACCGTTCTTGGTGATATTCATGGCAATGCGGAAAATATGAAGAATGCTATTCAATGGGCAAGATCCAGAAATCATTTTTTATGGTTTTTGGGAGACGTAATTGATTACGGGGAACATTCTCTAAAAACATTAGAAATGCTTTATGATGTGATTATGTATGGTGAAGGTGGTTTTGTTCTTGGAAATCACGAACGAAAAATAGCAAAATGGCTTGCACAAAAAGAAACTGGTGATAAAAGAATAATGCGTATTAGTGACGGCAATCGTATCACAATTGATGCATTAGATTCTTTAACAAACGAAAATAGAATTAAATGGTGTGGAAAATTTCGCGCAGTTTTAAGTCGAGCATCCTTGGTTATGAAAATGAATAATGTTACATTTGTTCATGCTGCGGCTCATCCTTTTATTTGGTTAGCAGATAAATCTGATCAATCAATCGAAGATTATGCCCTTTATGGAGAACGAGAATATAAAGATTCTCAATATGAGCCAAATTTTTCTTTAGTATATAACTGGATTAATGCAGTGCCATCAGATAATATGGTATTCGTTGGACATGATATCAGGTCAAAAATGGCACCATTGATTGTCAAGGGTACAAAAGGCGGAATTGTGATTTTTCTTGATACCGGTTCAGGAAAAGGAGGCTTTCTTTCAACGGCAGATCTTCGTTTTACACAAAATGGAGATTTGCATTTGGAAAACTTTAATCGACACTAGAGGATATCCAATTTCGGATATCCTAAATATAAAAGGATCTCCGAGGTTGTGCGATGGATTCCACTTTATTGTTAAATGCTGATGCAATGCCGATTAATCTTCTGCCCTTATCTTCTATGGGATGGGAAGATGCCATTAAAGGTTTATGGATGGGAGATACGGAAGTTCTTCATTATTACGAAGAATGGTCTGTGCATAGTCCAAGCATAACCATGCGTGTTCCTGCTGTTGTTATTCTTAAACAACAGGTTCATGTGAAACGCAATTTGAGAGTGAGTGGGGGTGGACCTGATCGCGGATTGGTATTCCTCAGAGATGGATATCAATGTCAATATTGCGAAAAAATCTTCGGGGAAAATCAACTCACGTTAGATCACGTCATTCCACGCAAATTTGGTGGAACAACGAGATGGGAAAATGTTTCAAGTTGTTGTTCTGCGTGTAATGGAAAAAGAGGACATGATGTAAGAATACAGCCTAAAAATAAACCATTTCGTCCGAGTTATAGTTATCTGATCAAACAGATGAAAAAATTTACTATAACACTTCCACACGAAACGTGGAATTACTATCTTGGATGGGATGAAAATAAAATCAATCTGGTCGATCCAAGAACAAACAAATCACCAGCATTGATTAATGAAAACTTTGATTTTGAGGCGGCAGATTAATCTGCCGCCTTTTTTATTAAAAAATAATTGTTATTTGTTAATTTTATTTTTGACATTTGAATAAAATCTATTGTATTATAGGAATATTAATCCTGTAAGGCTTTTAGATCTTGTATTTAACAATATTCATACCCTTGCGGGAGACTATTTAACTTAGCAAGGAATATATTAAAATGTCTGATTCTATGAATTCAAATGCTCCCATGGATGGAGCAAATCTTAGTGTTTCTGATATTCAGAACGCCATTCGCGTTATTGATTATGCATGTGATCAAGGCGCATTTAAAGGCTGGAATACAATCGAACAAGTTATGATTGTTCGTAACCGAATGAATGAATTTTTAAAAGCGGTTGTTCCTCCCACAGAAACCGCAACAGAAATTAATTAAAGGTATTTTTAAATATGGCAAATATGAAACGTCACATTGGAAAAATGGCAAATACAGATCAGCGTCTGGTCGTCGTTTTTATGCAAATACCGGGGAAAGAAGATCATGCTTTGGTTGTACCAACCGACACTCTTCCAGCACGATACGAACAAGCAGTAATGGATATTTTGGAATCACCGGAAGGACAGGCTGAAGAAACTTTGGCAAATGTCCTGTCTCGTCGGTTAATGCCTGACACAGGAAAACCCGTGCTTGTTGCTTTACATGAAGCGGGTATGTTGAAAGCTATTCCTATTAAAAATATTATGATGATGCCACAGCCAAATATGCCTTTTCCGCTTTCTTCTATTTTAGAAAGTCTTGGAAGAGATATGACAGTCAAAGAACCTTCTCCGACAAATTATGTCGCACCCGAAGTTACTGCTATTGAAAAATATAATCAAATTCAGGTTAATCAAAAAATTGAGGGTGTTGAAAATCGGCGTGCCATTTATCAGAATTTAATGATTGAAGCACAATTATTAGATGGTGAAGCTGAAAAAAAGAGACAGGCGGCATATAAGGTTTGTCCGGAAATGGCTCCAGGAGCAACACCTGTTCTAAAAACAGAACCAGTTGTTTTAACTGAGAAAAAGAAAAATTCTGTTCGTAATACAAAACCGAAAAAAGTCGTAAATGCGTGAAGATATTATAAACCGCATTAAAATTGAAAGAGAACGGCAAGTTAATTTGCCGGGTATTGAACATGATGTCCGGAATACACCCAATGATTGGACTACAATGACCGGACATTATCTTTTTGAGGATATTAAACGTGGACAAATAAAACCCACACGAGAAAACTACGAAGATAGTTTAATAAAAGCTGCTGCGGTAATCATAGCAGCTTTAGAACATTGTCCCAAAATGGAAATTAATAACCATTTTTTGAAAGAATAATACATGACAAGACATATTGCGATTGCCACGCCTTGCTACAATAATACGGTTTTTACTAATTATATGACAAGCATGATTCGATTGATGATTGCTTGGAAATCCGAAGCATTTAAAGATATTCATTTTTCTTTTCTTATTCGTGGTGGAGATAGTTTAATTCCTCGGGTAAGAAATAGTATGGTTGCTGAATTTCTTTCAAAAGACGAATATACACATCTCCTTTGGATTGATGCGGATATTGGATTTTCGCCTGAAGATATTTTGCGATTATTGGAAAGCGATCTTGATGTTGTTGCTGGTGTATATCCTCTTAAGAAAATAAATTTTCCAGAAAAACTTCCGGAAAATATGACGGAAGAAGAATTTAAAGTACTTTATACCAGTTATCCCTTTAATCCTATTTCTCGTTCTTTTACAATTCCTCCTTCTGGATTTGTGGAAGTTCTTGATGCTCCAACTGGATTGATGATGATTAAACGTGAAGTACTTACGAAAATGATGAAACATTATCCGGAAATGAAATATAAACCGGATACAATGTTGGGTCTTGAAGGTTTAGCAAATCAAATTGATGATTTCTATTATTTGTTTTTTGATGTAATGGTGGATGATGCCGGAAGGTATTTAAGCGAAGACTACGGTTTTTGTTTCGATTCACAAAGTATAATTCCAACCAAAGATGATGGTCTTAAAACAATTAAATGGATTGTTGATAACAAATACACTGGTAAAGTTTTAAGTATTAATCCAGATACCGGAAGACAAGAATGGAATTCTGTTACAGCCCATTGGGTGAATCGTAATGGAAAAAGAGGTAAACCAGAAACTAAAAAAACATGGGTTAAAATCAATACCGATAACACAAAGACAAAATTGCGTGTTACATCTGAACACAAAATTGCAGTATTTCGTGATTTGATGAATCCTGTTATTGAATATGTTGCTGCAAAAGATGCAACTGGTTTATATTCAATTCGAAATGTTGATCCTGAAACTCGTGAAAATCGTCTTTTTAACAAATATGCAATGAGTGCTGCAATTGGTACATTAATGGGAGATGCATCTATTCCGCAACATAGACAAATGTCTATTTCTCATTGTGATCAGCAATTTGATTATGTGACATATAAGCAAAAATTGTTCGGTGGAAAAATAACTAAAAGTAAACAACCAAAAGCATCTTTTAAACCGGATATAATTCATAAATTAATTGTTCCAGTAAATGCACAAACTCGATATTTAAAAGAAATATCATCTAAAAGTGGAAGAAAAAAACATATTGAAAATCTTTTGCCTTTGATTGATGAAGTCGCACTTGCATTTTGGTATATGGATGATGGAACACTTGGTCATGGAGAAAGTCCTGGTTTTTGTACTCAAGGTTTTACACATGATGAACATTTATTAATGCAAAAAATGTTTGAAAGTAATTGGGGAATTAAAACTACAATTCAAACCCAATACCGAATATATAAAGGTTCTAAAAAAACTTTTTATACTTTGTATTTAATTTCAGAAACAAAAGATAAATTTTTTGAATTAATTGCTCCACATATTATTCCATCTATGGCTTATAAAATTCCAGAAAAATATCGTGGACGATATGATGCATCTTTGTGTGAATATGATGAAACAAATAATTTTGCAGCAAGTTTTATTAAAAGTGTGACTGTTATGCCGAAACATCATAGTGCTCTTTATGATATTGAAGTTGAGAATAATCATAATTTTTTTGCAAATGGCGCTCTTGCTCATAATTGCCGTAGATGGCAAAAAATTGGAGGAAAAGTTTATGCTGATTTACACAGCAAACTTACGCATCAAGGACAATATATGTATGAAGGAAATGTATTAAAAACATTGGTTGCTCGTACGGAAATGTTACAAAAACAAGAAGCTGAAGCTTCTAGACAAGCAGCATTATCCACAGAGCCAATTGTAGATATATCAGCGCATTAATAAAAACACATGTCAGCCATAAATATTATTTGAACGCTTTAATTGGGATGTTCAAAAAATGACAACGACATATAATATGATTCTCGAAGAAGTCATCAGCAGCCTTCATCCAGAAGATGTTCCTCCTGAATACATCATTCTGGCGAAGGTTGTGGATGTATATGGAACAGAAAAAACTTTACGTGGTGTGGATTTGGAAAAATTCATGAATAATCCAGATCGAGGACGTTCATTTATGGAAGCTCGTGTTTTTTTGGATGTAAGAAAAATACGAGACAAAATAACCAATTCAGTAAATTCTTTTTTTGATGAACTAAAATCACGCACGGATAATATATTTCCTTAAAAATAACTATCTTTCTAAATTTCAAGGTGATATAATTAAACCGTAATTTGAGGTTTGATATGTCACAAACATTATCTTTTCAAGATCGCTTGTATAATAAACAAGCAGAAATTATTACCGAACAACGTACTCAAATTGAAAGTCTAAAAAAACAAATCAAAGAAATGTCAGATTGTGCTCATTTCTATAAAGCACTCATTGCAGCTATTGGTGATGACATCATGCTTCAAGATGAATGGCGAAGATTTATTGCCGTTTTAAGACTTTCAAATCCAGATCTTCCCGGTATAACAAAAGCTTTTAAGGAATTCTCATAAAATGACCAAACAATCTGATATTATACATGATAAAAAATATATACCTGTTTTGGATCATGGCTTTGTTGGTCTTGTTGATTATATGGGTTCGGATGCTGCTATTGTTCAGGCGGCGCGAGTTTCATATGGAGCAGGAACTAAAAGTCATAGAGAAGATCGTGGATTAATTCGATATCTTATGCGTCATAAACATACTTCACCTTTAGAAATGAATGAAATTAAAATTCATATTAAATTGCCAATTTTTGTTTTTCGACAATGGGTGCGTCATCGAACGGCAAGTTTAAATGAATATTCTGGTCGTTATTCTGTTATGACCGATGAATTTTACATGCCAGATTTTAATAGTCTTCAACCACAATCTTCTACAAATAAACAAGGCAGAGAGGGAGAAATTGATGATTTATCCAAAAAAGGTATTCAATGGCTTATAAAAACAGCGTATGAAACGAATTATGATATTTATAAGACATTGCTTGGAAAAGCTGGTGGCGGTTTAGGACCAGAAGATGAATGTCCTTATGATCCTTATCATAAGCCAAATGATATTTTGCCAATGGATCCGTTACTTTCGGATAATTATCCGGGATTGGCACGCGAGGTTGCACGAATTGTTTTGCCACTTGGTAATTATACAGAACTTTATTGGAAACAGAATTTGCATAATATGTTTCATTTGATTAAATTGCGTACTGATTCACATGCTCAAAAAGAAATAAGAGAATATGCGCAGGCTCTTTATAATATCATTCAACCATTGTTTCCATATGCAACGGAAGCATTTGAAGATTATGTCAATGGAGCAGTTACATTATCAAGAATGGAAAATAATTTAATGAAAGAATTGCTTCACCAATCTGATATAAGCACTCAAAATTATCTTGCAAATCAAATAAATTTGGCTGGTTCTGTAAAAAGCTATGCAATGGAATGGGGAATGACAGAAAGCGAGTTCAAAGAATTTTTAGAAAAATTTAATTTAATTATAAATAATTGAAATTATTAGGAAATTTTAAAATGGATAGAAATATAGTTCTTATTTTACTTGTTTTATTGGTATTGGTTTTTATTGGCGGAGGTAGTAGATTTATCGGCGTTGGGTTGTTGGGTGGCGGCGCAGGCTTACTTATCACGATTGTTTTGGTTCTTGTTGTCTTGCGTTTGTTAAATATAATATAGAGGCAAAAAACGTGAATTCGAAGAATTTGCGAAAAGTTTCAAAATCAAATTATCTTCACTTGGTGACAGAAAAGAAAGGGCGATATAAGTTTCAACAGAAACTCGCCCTTCTTTCTTTAAAAATGATTCTTGCATGCCAACGGTGCAAAGTATTTCATCTCAACGCTGTTTTTTCAAATTCTTTAGATTATGATTCACGAAAAAAACTAAAAATAACTTTGCAGAAAATATAAGCAATATTTTTAATCAGCCTGATAAGGGATAAAATATAATGTGGGATGGATTTCCGGAAAATCCAAAAAAATCTGGTTGGCATCTTGTTTGCAGAAAAGAAGTTCTTTTCTGTGGTATTGAATCTTATGATGAAGTTTGGTTTTGGACATACTCGGAAGTATCTCCGATATTTGGTTTTTCTAATGATGATGAATTTCGTGATGGTTATTGGATGAGGCGAGAGAATGGTTCAAAACATGTCTATAAACCAAAAGATTTTGCCTGGAATTGGGATTATGTTGCACCACTTAAATATGATTTTAAAAATGAATTGACAAATTTTTAAATTTATCGATAATCAGTTTATGAAAATTTCTGAGATATTTAATAAAAATTCTGGCATGTTGTATGAGATGGCTTTCTCGCAAAATAAAGCCATCTCAATTATGACTAGTTTAGAAGGACAGATTAACGAACAATTAGTAAAGCTTGCTTGTGTTGCACCAGAAGCAAGAAATGAAGATCATTGGCGTCATGAAATCGTCAATTGGCTATTAAGAATAGCCGAAATACGTCTTAAGCCACATAATAGCTTGCCACAAGAAGATTTGTATTATGAAAATCTTTTTTCTGATCATTATGAAAATGATATTGAAGATACTGTAAAAATACAAATTCGATACATAGGAAGAGATTATCCGCTCAAAAAATCAGCGGATATATCTATGATTGCATATCGACTACGCTCGTTTCATTTGAATTTTGCACACAAATGTTCAAAAAATCAATTTCAAAATGAAATAGATATTGAAAATTTTGTTTTAAGTTTTGGCGGATTGTAAAAAATTTTAAAGAATATTAAGTGCTGATTTCATAGCCGGGGTGCTAACACTCGATAAAACTTGTGAAGCACAATTATTACCAGTTAATCCAAAAAGTTTGCTTACATTTGCAAAGCCAGATAGATCATTAACCATACTGGTTAATGCATTTGTTTCTGAACTAATCAAAGAATTAATTTGCGAAGACACACCATTTATAGAAGTCACTGCACTATTCATACTAGAGGTAATTGAGCCAATCGTAGAATTAATTTGTGATAAAGTTTGGGCTGGATTTATTGAAGATAAACCAGACGTAATTCCACTTGTTGCGTTTTGTGCATTTGAACCCATTGATGATGCAAGACTTGATCCGGTTCCGGTTATTGAACCAAATAAAGTTTGCATTGTCGCGCATGGATTAGAAGCGGTTGGCGGATTAGACGCATTCGTAGAGAGCGTACAACCGCCCCCAGAGCCCGATAACCCTGTTTGGGCTGCTTGGTGTGCTGTTGCCGTTCCAAGGTTCTGTACAAGCCCAGAAAGCTGTGTGGTGACGTGCGAAGTCAGAGATGACAAAGCACTCGTTGCCGAACTTGTTAAAACAGATTTAAGTTGATTTGTAGCCGATATAACACTTGACATTAATTGATTTTGAGCACTTGCTTCCAAATGCGAAATAGAAGCACTCAATTGAGTAGGTAAATTATTCAACGTATTCATCAAAGTTGAAATTTGAGTTGTTGCTTGTGATATGGATCCAAAGGCACTACTTGTAAAAGCGGTATTGCTGTTCATTAAATTCATAGCATTACATGCTTGTGGATTAGTTGGAAAAGATGGAGTCGTAGAACCGCTCATATAATTTATCCTTCGGAAACTGTTGGTGAACCAGAAATAACAACCGCTCCACATTCCGCAACTGCGGAAACTTGAGCAGTAGGTTGATTATCGGTATTAACTTTCGTATTAACTGAAATTATTTGATTTAAACCATGAATCGGACAATATACACTGTCACCAAGTCGAGCAACACCAATTCCATCCACATTTCTTGATGTAGATGCACTTATTAAGTTTGCACCATGTGTCAGTGTATCACCAAGTCGAGCAACGGGTTGTGTCAAAAAACCAATCCTGATTTAGAAGCACTACCCGGTGTGGCAATTTCAAGTTCACTTGTGGCACGACGGTAATTATTTGCCACATCGTCTCGTGCCTTTATTGGTTTTGTCAACATTGCAGACAAAGGAAGAACAACATTGGTATCTTCATCTGAAGATACCATAAATGGCATAAAACCAAGTGTTACTTGCGAAGGACCAACAGGTTGAATAGCTACAATAACTGGTTTAGAAATTGTACAAGATAATGTATCTTGATTGATAAATTTTCCAACAATTTCATCACCATTTGAAAGTTTTATTGAAACAATATCGCCCATAGAAACAGGTTTCTGAATAAGCATTTTATTTTCCTTTATTAATAATTCTATTCTAATCCAAATAGCCTCTGGATTTCAACAAAGAATATACAAATTCTAGTTCTTTTTCTTTATGAGAAACATCATATTCCCAACCCTCATGCTCAATATGATTCATGATGGAATCATATTCATCAATCAGATCGCTATCTGATAAAGATTCAAAATATTTTTTACGTCTTGGTGAGAAAATTGACATTATTGTTTATGGAATAAAATGAATAAAGACGCATCTGCTTTTCTATTGAAAAAGAAAAAATAATCATTATGCATCCAATTACCTCTACAATTTTTTTGACACCAATCCGCAAGATATTTGATATATGAGTCTTTTGGAATAATATCTAAATCACAGGAAGAAATATTTACTTGATGTGAAGTAATTAATATTACCCAATGTCTTGGATGAATTTGTGGTTTTTCGGTAATAGCCCAATTCATAATTTGTTCTAAAATAAAAACAGAACAAACTGATATTATAAAAGGAAACCACCATGGCAAAAAATAAAAAATATCAAGACGTATTATTTCTGTTATTGCAAATCCAAAATAAAAGAATAGAATTTCTAATTCTAACAAATGAACATAATTTTTCATAAAAGAACATCGGCACTAAAAACCATGGAAGAATTTTTTGTAGTTGTTTTTATTTCATGATTGTTGTTAAAATCTCTTAAAATAAAATACCAAGAACCAGGACCAAGATCTTGACCAGGATGAACTTGGAACAATTCTGGATTTTTTCTCCATATCATTAAAAGTGTTGTTTGGTCATCATCAGAAAATCCACATTCAAGAAGTGACTCAAAAGATTTTTGCCATGATGCATTAAAATCAAGAAACATTTTTGTAGGACCAACTATATGACAACCCATAAAATATATCATGCCTGTTCGAACAACTTCAAAAATAGGTCTATTATCTGGATTTCTAAGAGCCCAAAGATTTATTTTATTACCAAAATCATATTCCCATGGTTTGTTTGTATTAAACCAATTTTTTGCTCTACAATAACCGAAATCTATCCATGCTACTTGATCGGTTTGCACATAATCATGTTGTATTGCATCAGCAATAAATTGTGATTTTTGATTTGTAACAAGGGAATAATCTGGCTGACTAAATTCTGGAATTTTATTGTCAATAACATATTTTTGAAAAAAACCATTACTTACATTTTGATGAACTAATTTGCGTTGTTTTTCTGGAAGATTTTTTGCAATTATTTTTGTTAAAGATTCCAATCCATGATTTTTTCTTATATCATAAACTTGATTAGCTAGATCTGGACTGGTGACAATAACCATTGGATTTTTTAATTCAGCAAGGGTATCAAAATAACCCATATAGGTATCGACAGAACGTTTAAAACTTCCATGTTGTGGATGATTACCCCAATTCCCACGCCCAATATCATAAAATCCAGTTACAACAGTGATGTCTTTCATAACATTACAATCAATAAATTTCACTTTTATCTTCTTCGATATCATAGATATAAACTATTTTTTGATCTAATGCAAGTTTTGCAAGAACAAGACTGTTTTTATCGCATAATGCAAAAACAGGAAAACAAAAATGCATTTTTCCAATTCCAAGATCTCTTAGAATTCTTGCCGTTTCCCAATCTTTTTCGTTATGTTCTGGATTGAAAACATATTTTCCAATATTTTCTTGATAATTATTCATTTGTTCCGCATCTGATATATAACACAAATATCGCCAAGATTTGTTTTGTTGTCGTCTACTCAGATACATATACATTTGAGAAATATAATGCGGACATACCATAGAAATCCGCTCTCTTCTTTTTTTAAGAAGAGATGGATTTCTTAGTTTCTTGGTTATTGGTATTTGGTTCATTTTCGAATTTTTAGTAATTTTTTCTCTTGTTTTTTAATTCTTTGTGCAACGGCATTATCTTCGGCTTCTCTTTGTTTTGGTGTTTTTTTCTGTACAACAGGTTTCTCACCCAAAGATTCATCCAGTGCGTTAATTGCTCTAATAGCAGCAAGCTGTTTTGGATTCATCCTCATTTTTTATCCCCTTTTAAGATTCAACAAACTGACCACAAGAACTATAGCAATCTTCTCCAACACGCGTAATAATTTTGCAAGGCATATATTGTGAAATGATTTGTTGAATTCCAGTCAATTTTTCACTTTCAATGCCTTGCTCAGAACTGAAAGGATTATAACGTACAATATTGAATTCTCCAACTATTTTATTTTTCTGAATAGCTTCCATCATACGATATACGTCATTTGCGCTATCATTCTCTTGATCAATAAATGCACAATGAAATTTAATAATTTTCTTAGAAACTTTTTGATATTCTTTAAGAGCTTCTAAAGCTTGATTAACTGGCATAGCCGCAGGTAACCATTTCTCTCGAAATTTCTCATTAACGCTATACATAGAATAATAAATGGTTGGGTGTATAAAAGGAAATGCTTCAATAAGAGATTTTTTAAAGGTAATTGGCATAATTGTTGAAATATTTATTTTGCTTGCCAACCCTTTATCTTTAGCCATGTTTCCAAGTTTAAAAAATAACTCAGAAGATGTTTCTGTAATTGTTGGATTTGCTAATGGTTCTCCGCGTGCCATAAAATTAAAATGAACTACATTTGCTTTGGGTTCATCTGCATTATCATAATGCAGGAAAACATTTTCTAATTGTGATATGAAATCTGATTGATCACAATTTATGAATTGCGTTTGACGTGTAGCAGTCAAATGGCACATGCGACACCCGCGATTACAACCGGTCTGGCTGCTTAAATATGCAATAAAATAATCATATTTGCGTCGAACATATCTTGATTCTATAAAACCTATTAAATTTTGTTCAACGAAATTCACACTTTTATCAAGTTTACTATAAAGAATTTGCATAATTTATCTCAAAAAAATGTTGACATGGTTTTGTGGTTAATGTATAAATAGCTTTATGAAAAATCTGGTTTTCTCATCTAGTTTGTCATCATCGTCCTCAAGTAGTGGGGATGGAAATACGCGGGCAAAATAATCTGAGTTTTTTTAATCAGATTCCAAATGACCCGCTAATTTTTGGCGGGTTTTTTGTTATTTGAACAATTTTTTTGCCGAGAGGTGGCAGAGTGGGTTAATGCATCGGTCTTGAAAACCGACGAAGGTGCAAATCTTCCGTGGGTTCGAATCCCACCCTCTCGGCAAAAACATTGTTTTATTTAAGGAGAATAGCGTAAGTGGTCTTACACGCGGTTTGCTAAACCGCGCCTCCCATTTGGGATGATGGTTCGATTCCATTATTCTCTTCCAAAAAATATCAAGTTTATTTTCAGCCACCAAGATCGATATCAAAATTTATGTAATTTTTATCTGACACAGGACCAACTAAAGCTACTGCTGATTTTGTATTAAAAATTTCATTTGCAGACTTAATCAAATCTGATTTTTCAACAGCTTCATATTTTGCTTTCATTTCATCTGGTGTGACAATAACACCAGTTGCAAAAACTTTATCTGCCAAAAAACTTGCCAAAGGAAATGGTTTTTCTTTGATTGTCGCGCAATTTACTAAAACTTTGTTTCGAGCACGTTCAAGATCATCTTCTTTGATGAAATTTTCAGCATTGTATAATACATCAAATGCCACCTTAATAACTTCTTCAATTTTATCAGGAGTTGTTCCGGCATATAAAGTAAAATCTCCATGGTCAACCGAAGAATCCTGTTGGGTTCCTACTGCATAAACCAATCCACGTTTTTCACGAACTTCTTGAAATAAAGGTGATGACATTCCACCTCCAATAGCCTGAGAAAGAAGCCCATGAGCGTAGTTGCGTTCATCTCCATAGGAAACAGACTGCCAACCAATTAAAGCCGTCACTTGCTCGAATTTTTGCGATACATCATGACTTTCGCCACCAATCCAGCGTGCTTTTTCTATAACAGGAACAATTCCAGTTTTTATATTTGAAAAATGTTTTTCAACCATTCTTACAAAATCATCGTGTTCAATATCACCAACACCAACCACAATCATATTTTCGGCAACATACCAACGATTTACAAAAGATGTAAAATTTTCTTTCGTAGCCGATTTAATAAATGCTGGTGGACCTAAAATAGGACGCCCAAGAGATTGGTTTGGAAATGCTGTACGGGAATAATTATCATATGCTACATGAGTCGGATCGTCGTTTGACCGACTGATTTCTTGAAGAATCACACCTTTTTCTGTTTCAATATCACATTCATTAAAAACAGAATTCAGTAGAACATCGCCAATGATGGCAACTGACTTTTCAATATTCTTGACAAGTCCAGTTACATAATACGCTGTTCTATCATATGATGTGTACGCATTAATATTAGAACCGAGTTTTTCAACTTCGGCTGAAATTTCTAAAGATGTTCGTGTAATTGTGCCTTTGAATGCCATATGTTCGAGAAAATGAGCAATACCATTTTCCTCTGATTTTTCATTTCGACATCCCGCATTAATAAATGCAGCTACAGCAGCGGAATCAAAACCCGGAAGACGTGCAGTAATAACACGCAAACCAGAAGGAAGTGTTGTCAGAAACATTCTATTTCTTTCATGGGAAATTTAAACCAGTAATCCATATCTTATCACCAGCAGATTTGAAAAGATATCTATCTTTGGTTTCATCATAAGAAATTAAATTAATGTTAATGTAACAGTTTTCTATGACTTTTACAATATAAGCTTCTTTTCCTAATGGTGTGGGGACTGCCTCGTTCACGGGGCAGGTGAATGCGCCTTACGAAAATACTTATTGCATTATAAAAACAATATCTGTATAAATAACTGCATGTCAAGTAGATACAAAAAGAACGTAAGAGCGGTATATTCACTCAAATACCACCTTGTTTGGTATCCAAAATACCGAAGAATGTTGAATCTTGAAGTCACGTCAGATCTGAGACAAGAATTTCCTTCATTGCGTTCACGACTTCCTACACTCTGGTCTCATGCAGGTTCTGTTGGACATGTCAGACAAGATACTGTTCAGAAATACATCGAAAAACAGAAGAACTTATAATGCATTTGACCTACAAATACCGTGTCTATCCAACAAAACAACAAGTCAATCAACTAAATAACATGTTGAGTGCATTTTGTGATTTGTATAATGCCGCCCTTCAACAAAGAATCGAAGCATATAAACGTAAAAAAATTACTCTGACATGTATTACGCAGTGCAACGAGTTAAAAGCATGTCGAGAAGCAGATCAACGACTTGCTTCATTCGGTTTCACGACCGAACAACAAGTTCTACGTAGACTAGATAAAGCTTTCAAGGCGTTCTTTGGTCGATTGAAAAAGAAAGATAAAGCCGGTTTTCCGCGTTTTCAAAATAAAAATAGATTTAATAGCGCAGAGTTTCGAATTGGCAACGGATTGACAATTAAGAAATCAAATAAACTTGGAATTATAGGTGTTTCTGGTGAAATAAAAGTTAAATGGCATAGAGAATTACCAGTTAAACCAAAATCTGCCGTATTAACCAGAACCAACGGTAAGTGGTATATTTGTTTCCAAATAGAATTGCCGGATGTAGAAGTAAAAGAACCTATCAATCCAATTGCAACAGATGTTGGTTTAAATAAATTGATGGCTTTGTCAGATGGCACGTCTTTTGATCATCCAAGATTTTATAAGAAATCACAAGCAAAACAACGCAGATTGCAACGCGTATTATCGAGATGTAAAAGGAATAGTAAAAGAAGAAACAAGGTTAAAACTAATTTAGCTCGTTATTCGGCACATGTAGCCAATCAAAGACGCGATCATGCTCACAAATTGACATCTGGTTTAATTAAGTTATATGATGGATTTGCATATGAGAAATTGCAGATTAAAAACATGGTCAAATCCAATATGGCGAAATCAATATATGATGCTTCTTGGAATCAAATCACTTCATTTATTTCATACAAGGCTGCAAGTGCTGG